>Ga0209515_10001686_pt1 | contig 36200 bp, 27 predicted proteins | sample Subgroupgradi54m_FD_187454 | JGI IMG/M metagenome (GOLD analysis project Ga0209515, IMG submission 187454) | Subsurface groundwater microbial communities from S. Glens Falls, New York, USA - GMW60B uncontaminated upgradient, 5.4 m (SPAdes)... ... | reverse complement strand
ACCAGTTGGCGCGCATGTTCGGGCGTGTCGTTGACGCCGTCGAGCATGCAGTATTCGAAGGTGATGAAGTCGCGCGGCGCCTTGTCCAGGTAGCGGTCGCAGCTGGCCAGCAGCTCGGCGATCGGGTACTTGCGGTTCAGCGGCACCAGTTCGTCGCGCAGCGCGTCGTTCGGCGCGTGCAGCGACACCGCCAGCGCCACCGGGCAGTCGTCGCGCAGCCGCTTGATCATCGGCACCACGCCCGAGGTCGACACCGTGACGCGGCGCCGCGACAGGCCGTAGCCGTGGTCGTCGAGCATCACGCGCAGCGCCGGCAGCAGCGCCGCGTAGTTCTGCAGCGGCTCGCCCATGCCCATCATCACGACGTTGGTGATCGCGCGCTCGCCGCTCGCGAGCTTGAGGCGTTGGCGCAGCTGGTGTTCGGCGTACCAGAGCTGGGCCACGATCTCGGCCGTGCCGAGGTTGCGACTGAAGCCCTGGTGGCCGGTCGAGCAGAAACGGCAGCCGACCGCACAACCGGCCTGCGACGAGATGCACAAGGTGCCGCGGTCGACTTCGGGGATGAACACCGCCTCGACCGCGTCGCCGTTGCCGACGTCGAACAGCCACTTGACGGTGCCGTCGGACGAGGCCTGCTCGGTGGCGACCGCGAGCGGCCGGACCTCGGCCACGCCGGCGAGCTTGTCGCGCAGCGACTTGGCCAGGTCGGACATCTGGGCGAAGTCGGACGCGCCCTTCTGGTGGATCCAGCGAAACAGCTGGGTCGCACGAAAGCGCTTTTCCCCGAGCTGCTCGCAAAACGCCGCCAGCCCATCCAGATCGAATTCGAGAAGGTTGACGGCGCTCATCGTGGGGCCTCTGGTTCAGAGGCTGGTCGTGCCGCTCAGCGGCTGTAGACGTTCATGGCGGGGAAGAAGAACGCCACTTCGATGGCGGCCGTCTCGGGTGCGTCGGAGCCGTGCACTGCGTTGGCGTCGATGCTGTCGGCGAAGTCGGCGCGGATCGTGCCCTTCTCGGCCTTCTTCGGGTCGGTGGCGCCCATCAGCTCGCGGTTCTTCGCGATCGCGTTGTCGCCTTCCAGCGCCTGGATCATCACCGGGCCGGAGATCATGAACTCGACCAGGGCGTTGAAGAACGGGCGGGCCTTGTGCACGGCGTAGAAGGCCTCGGCCTCGCCACGCGACAGGTGCGCCATCTTGGCGGCGACGACTTTCAGACCGGCGCCTTCAAAGCGGGCGTAGATCTGGCCGATGACGTTCTTGGCAACGGCGTCGGGCTTGATGATCGAGAGCGTTCGTTCGAGCGCCATGGTTTTTTTCTCCTGAATCGGGTGTCTTGGCAAAGCCTTAGATTGTATCGCCTGTGGCTTGGCGGTTCGGTGTCAAGGCTCTGGTCAACGGCCGCGGCGACCACCACCACCACCACCACCACCGCCGCCGCCGCCCCCACCACCACCGAAACCGCCGCCTCCGCCAAAACCGCCGCCACCGCCACGATTGCCGCCGCGGTTGCCGCCACGTCCGCCGCCGCCGCCACCACCACCACCACCACCGCGGTTGCCCTTGCGATGGAAGGCATCGGCACCGATGTAGCCGACCGAGGTCTGCAGCGGATCGGGCTCGCGCGGCGCGCCGGGTTTTTTCGGCCCGGCCGGCTGGGGCCCGCTGCCGCCGCTGCCGAAACCACCGCCGCCGCTGCGGAAACCGCGCCCGCCGACGGCATTGCGCGGGTTCTGCACGAAGCGCTTGTCGAAGGTCTGCTCGAGCGGGTTGGGGATCCGCGCGTGATCGATCTCTTCTTCGTAGTCCGGGTCCTGTTCGTCGCGGAATGGCGCCGGCTCGCTTCGCGGCGGGCCCTCCTGCGGGCGCGGCGGCCGATTGTCGTTGCGCGGGCCGCGGTCGTTGCGCTCGTTGCGCGGGCCACGTTCGTTGCGTTGCTGTTGCTGCTTGCCACGTCCCTGCGGCTGCTGGTTGTTGCCGCGCCCGCCTTCGCGCGGCTGGGCCGCGTCGCCGCCACCGGCCAGGCGCCGGATCGCGCGCACATCGGCGTCGTCGAGGTCGACCCAGACGCCGCGCTTCAGGCCACGCGGCAGCACCACCGTGCCGTAGCGGATGCGGATCAGCCGGCTCACGGTCAGCCCCACCTCGTCGAACAGCCGGCGCACTTCACGATTGCGGCCTTCGGTGATGACGACGCGGTACCAATGGTTGGCACCCTCGCCGCCGCCGTCTTCGATCGAGCGGAAGCTGGCCGCCTGACCGTCGATGGTCACGCCTTCGAGCAGCTCGGCCTTGGAGTCGGGGTCGAGCATGCCGAGCACCCGCACCGCGTATTCGCGCTCGACGCCGAAGCGCGGATGCATCAGCTGGTTGGCGAGCTCGCCCGAGTTGGTGAACAGCAGCAGGCCCTCGGTGTTCAGGTCGAGCCGGCCGACCGACTGCCACTTGCCCTGCTGCAGGCGCGGCAGGCGGCGGAACACCGTCGGGCGGTGCTGCGGGTCGTCGTGCGTGACGACTTCGCCGACCGGCTTGTGGTAGGCGATGATGCGCGGCGGCGGCGGCACGATGCGCACCCGCACCGGCTTGCCGTCGACCTTGATGTGGTCGCCGAACGAGATGCGCTGGCCGATGTGGGCGGCCTGGCCGTTGACCGTGATCTTGCCGTCGACGATCAGCGCTTCCATGTCGCGGCGCGAGCCGATGCCGGCTTGCGCCAGCACCTTGTGCAGCTTGGGCGCCTCGGGATCGGGGCGCAGCACACGCTTGGGCGGCAGTGCCGGCGCGTCCGGCGTGGGCTCGCCCTCGACGTCGAACTCGCCCGACAGCACCTTCGCAAACAGCTCGGCCGGATCGGTCGGCGGCACGACCTCGACCGGTTCGAGCGGGGTCGAATCGGCTTCGTCGTCATCGTCGTCGTCATCGTCGTCGTCGTCGTTGTCAATGTCGCTCGCCGATACCTCGATGACCTGCTCTGTGCCGCCTTCGCCGCGACCGCGGCGCCGCTCGCGCCGGCCGCGCCGACGGCTGCGTTCGCTGCGCGGGCCGTCGGCTGGGCTGCCGTCTTGAGGCGCTGCGGTGTCGGTGGCTTCGGCGCCGGTGGCTTCGGCGCCGGTGGCTTCGGCGCCAGCGGGCTCGGACGCCGAGGCGTCGACCTGCTGCGGCGCGTCGCTGGCGGCGAAGGTCGGCCTCGGTTCATGCGCGACAACTGCGACCGGTTCAGGTGCCGATGCAGGCGCGGGCGCGGCCTCGACGCGGGCGACCGGTGCCTTGAACACCTGGTCGGCCGTCGGCGCTTCGCTGCTCTTGACGGCGCGCTTGCGCGGCGCCCGCTTGACCGGTTCCGGCGCCGCATCTTCGGCGGTCGGCGCGGCTTCGGCCACCACCTCAGGGGCCGCTGCGCTTTCGGCCGGTGCCTTCACGGCGCGCTTGCGTCGCACCGGCTTGGGCGCTGCGGAAGCCTCGTCCTGCACGGCCTCGGCGGAGGTCTCTGGGACAGAAGCGTCGGGATTCGGCGCGTTGTCTGCGTTGGCGTTCATGCTTGAGGTTCCATCGGGGCGGCGTCGGCCGCAGGCTCGGGGGTGAGAGGGGGTGGGGTGTCGTGGGGCGCTTCGTCGGACAGAGTCGGCAGCGCGCTGTCGTCGAGCCCCAGATCGCCTTGCGGGTCGATCAGCTCGGGCTGCTCGGGCAATGCCGCAGCGGGCAGCGTGGCGCCGGTGCCCGAGCCGTCGAGCAGCGGCAGCTGTTCGAGGCTCGCGAGGCCCAGGTCGTCGAGGAACTGCCGCGTCGTCGCCAGCAGCGCCGGGCGCCCGGGCGCCTCGCGGTAGCCGATCGCTTCGACCCAGCCGCGGTCTTCGAGCTGCTTGATGATCTGGCTGGCCACCGTGACGCCGCGGATGTCTTCGATGTCGCCGCGTGTCACCGGCTGGCGGTACGCGATGATGGCCAGCGTTTCCATCACTGCCCGCGAGTACTTGGGCGGCTTCTCGGGGTTGAGCCGGTCCAGGTATTCGCGCATCTCGGGCCGGCTCTGAAAGCGCCAGCCGGTCGCCAGCGGCACCAGCTCGACGCCGCGGCCTTCCCAGTCGCGCACCAGCTCGTCGAGCAGCGCACGCACCGTGTCGGGGCCGATCTCGTCGGCGAACAGCGTGCGCATGTCCCGCATCGGCATGGGCTGCTGGGCGCAGATGAGCGCGGTCTCGAGGACGCGCTTCGCATCCTGTGTGTTCATTGGACTTCGTTCACATCCTGGGCCGGGTTCATTCCCGGCAGACTGGGGTCTGGGTTCTCGCATTCAGCCCTGGCACGGCCTCTCCTCACGGGGAGACTGGCACTCGGCGGCTGGGCAGGTGGTCCGTCGGTTCGTCGCGCTGTTCGTCGCGCCACTCGCGGGGAACCCTGTCGTCGCGCCCAATCGGGTCGCGGCTCACGTTGCGTCTGGCGGTGGCGACCCGAAGGTCTCGCCACACATCGCAACGGATAGGCGCATTGTAGCGAAGCTGCAGGAACTCAAGAAGCCTCGTGAACCCGGGCCCAGGCGGCAGCGAAATCGGCCGGTGCCTCGGCACTGAACGAAAGCGCTTCGCCACGGGTCGGGTGACTGAACTCGAGCTTCGTGGCATGCAGTGCCTGGCGTTGCATGCCGAGCGCCGCGGCGCCGCCGTATACCGCATCGGCCACCAGCGGATGACCCCGCGATGCGAGGTGAACCCGGATCTGGTGCGTGCGGCCGGTGTGCAGCGTGCAGCGCAGCGCGCTGAAGCCGCCGGCGACCGCGATGCGCTCGACATCGGTCATCGCCGGCTTGCCCGAGGCCAGCACCGCCATCCGGATGCGCGACTGCGGGTCGCGCCCGATCGGCGCGTCGATGCGCAGCCGTGCCTCGCGCATCTCGCCGTGGGCGATCGCGAGGTACTGGCGGTGCACCTCGCGCGCCGCGATGGCGCGCACCAGCGCAGTCACCGCCTGCAAGGTCTTGCCGACCACCATCAGCCCCGAGGTGTCCTTGTCGAGCCGATGCACGATGCCCGCGCGCGGCAGCGCGGCCGCGCCGGCGTGGTGCGCGAGCAGGCCATTGAGCAGCGTGCCCGACCAGTTGCCCGCCGCGGGGTGGACCACCATCCCGGCCGCCTTGTTCACCACCATCAGTTGCTCGTCCTCGTAGACGATGGACAGCGCGAGCGGCTCGGGCACGAAGGCCCGGCTCTCGGGCGTGGGCACCAGCTCGACGACGATGCGCTGGCCGGCCTGCACCTTGCGCGACGCGGTCGTCACCGCGCGCCCTTCGACCCACACGTGGCCGGCTTCGATCAGCGTCTGCAGGTGGCTGCGCGAGAACTCGCCGGCCATCGCGACCACCGCCTTGTCGAGCCGCGCGCCATGCAGCGCGCGAGGCACCTCGGCCTCGCGCTTTTCGGGCTCGTCGCTGCCGGGCGCGTCGGCCAATTCGGCGTCGCCGGCGAAGTCCGCGTCCGCGGCCGGGTCGGCTTGGGGGCCAACCCTATAATCCGTGCTCATTTTCGATAGGACGGCGCCCGTTCGCACGGGCCATCAGTTCAATGAATTTCACGCGTGCGTGGGTAAGGCCTCTCGGCCTGGTGTCTTCGGCCTTGCTGGCCACGTGGCTGGTCGCAGGCTGCGGTTCGACGGCCAAGGATGAAACCAGCACCTGGTCGTCCGACAAATTGTATGCAGAGGCCAAGCAGGAGGCCGACAACGGCAGCTACGACCGCGCTGCCAAGCTCTACGAGCGGCTCGAAGGCCGCGCCATCGGCACGCTGCTGTCGCAGCAGGCGCAGCTCGAGCGCGCCTACGTGCTGTACCGCAGCGGCGAGAAGGCGCAGTCGCTGCAGGTGCTCGAACGGTTCATCAAGCTGCACCCGACCAGCCCGGCGATCGACTACGCGCTGTACCTGCAGGGGGTCGTGAACTTCAACGACAACCTGGGCATCCTCGGCAGCCTGGCGCGCCAGGACCTGTCCGAGCGTGACCAGCAGGCGGCACGCGATTCGCACCAGTCCTTCAAGCAGCTGGTCGACCAGTACCCGCAGTCGCGTTATGCCGACGACGCGCGGGTGCGGATGAACTACATCGTCAATTCGCTCGCCGCCTCGGAAGTGCATGTGGCGCGCTACTACTTCCGCCGCGGCGCGTATGTGGCGGCGGCCAACCGGGCCCAGACCACGGTGCAGGAGTTCCAGAGTTCGCCGTCGACCGAAGAAGCCTTGTTCATCATGGTACGCAGCTACGACAAGCTCGGTCTCGTGCCCCTGCGCGACGACGCGGATCGGGTGCTGCGCAAGAACTTTCCGAACAGCGCGTATCTGGGTGCCGAGACGGTGGTCAACCGCGCCAAGCCGTGGTGGCAGTTCTGGTGACTCCACTGAAGAGGTGAGGTTGAGAAGATTTCGCCCACAACTGCGTCATCCCGGCGTTCGCCGGGATGACGGCGGAAAGACTTTCAGCCTCCGAGCCGCTGAATAGGCAGCGCCGCGCCGGACAACTCCGCCAGCCACGCCAGCGCTTCGTCTTCCGACGCCGCCAAAGCCATCGGCGGCAAGGCCTCGCGCAGGCGCCGACCGTAGTTCATGCCGGCCATGCGCGGATCACACACCACCAGCAGGCCGCGGTCGGTTTCGCTGCGGATCAAGCGCCCGGCGCCCTGCTTCAGCGACACTGCCGCTTCGGCGACGAAATAGTCGGCGAACGGGTTGCGGCCCTCGCGCTCGAGCCGCTTGACGCGCGCTTCGACCAGCGGATCGTTGGGCGGCGGGAACGGCAGCTTGTCGATCAGCACACATTGCAACGCGTCGCCGACGACGTCGATGCCTTCCCAGAAACTCTGCGAACCGACCAGCACCGAGCGCGGCTGGGCGAGGAACTGCTGCATCAGCTGGCGCTTCGGTGCCTGGCCCTGTAGCAGCACCCGGATGTCGTCGGACTGCGCCTCGAAGTGGCTGCGCAACTGCTCGCCGATCGTCGCGAGGGCGCGCAGCGTCGTGGTCAACACGAAGGTGCGACCGCCGAGCTGACGTGCGCAGCGCGCGGCCAGGCGTGCCACCGCCGCAGGGTGGCCGGGTTCGTTGGGCTTGGGGAAGCTGCGCGGCACGTACAGGCGCGCGTGCCGCGCATAGTCGAACGGGCTGCCGACCCGCAGCGTGACTTCGTCGGCCAGGCCCGCCGACTCGGTGAACCACGACAGGCGCTCGTCGTCGCCGAGTGTTGCCGACGTGAAGATCCAGGCCTTCGGCGCACTCGCCATCTGCTCGCGCAAGGCCTCGCGGATGTCGAGCGGCGACTCGACCAGGCGGCACTGGTGCGGCGTGAGGTCGATCCAGCGCACGTTGCCGGTCTCGGCCGCTTCGCCGAACTGGCGCGTCAAGCGCGACAGCGTGGCCGCCCGCTCGGACAGCTTGATGAAGTCGGGCGAGATCTCGCTGACCGTGTCGAGCGACACCCGCGCCGAATCGCAGGCGCGCTCGAGCTCGGGCAAGGCGGCCAGGAAATCGTCGCGCCCGGCACGTTCGTCCCAGCGCAGCTTGAGCGTTCCGCGCACTTCGCGCATCGGCCCCGCGCAGGCCATGCGCAACTCGCGCGCGGCGCGGTCGCACAGCGCCGCGAGGTCTTGCCACGGCGCGAGGCCACGCGCCTGCTGCAGCCCGGCGCCGAGCATGTCGCGCGCAAAGTCGATCACCTGGCCGCTGCCGAGCGTGGTGCCGAGAAACTGCACGCCGGCCTCGGCGAGCTGGTGCGCCTCGTCGAACACCGCGACTTCCACGCTCGGCAACAGCTCGGCCACGCCGCTGTCGCGCAGCGCCATGTCGGCGAAAAACAGATGGTGGTTGACGACCACCAGGTCGGCCACCATCGCCTCGCGCCGCGCCTTCATCACGTGGCACTGGCGGTACTCGGGGCATTCGCTGCCGAGGCAATTCTCGCGCGACGAGGTCACGAGCGGGATCACGCTGCTGCGCTCGTCCAGCCCGTCCATCTCGGCGAGGTCGCCGGTGCTGGTCGCCTTGGCCCATTGTTCGACCTTGGCCAGCGTGCGCACCGCCCAGCGGTCGCGCAGCTGCGCCGACTGGCGCGCCTGGTTCATGCGGTGCAGGCACAGATAGCTGGCGCGGCCTTTCAGCAGCGCGACCGTCACCGGCAGCTGCAGGGCGTCGCGCAGGCGCGGCAGGTCGCGCAGGAAGAGCTGGTCCTGCAGGCTCTTGGTGGCGGTGCTGATCAGCGCGCGCGCACCCGACAGCAAGGTCGGCACCAGATAGGCGAAGGTCTTGCCGACACCGGTGCCCGCCTCCGCAACCAGCGCGCGCCGTTCGTCGATGGCCGACGCCACCGCCAGTGCCATTCGAACCTGGACTTCGCGTTCGACATAGCGGTCATCGGCCTGCGCCAGCGCGCCACCGGGACCGAACGCATGCGCCACCGCCTCCTTCAAAGCACTCATGCCGGCTCAGGCGGGTCGAGCTCCGCTTCGATGTGGGCGATTTGATCCCGCAGCGCCAGGCGGCGCTTCTTCAGGCGGCGCAGCACGAGCTCATCGGAGGGGCGATCCAGCGAGGCCTGGTCGATCAAACTGTCGAGGTCGGCATGTTCGATGCGAAGCTCGATGAGTCGTCGGGGCAACGAATGCAGGTTGTCGTCCATTAATTGGCAGCGTAGCCACGACGGGAATGAATGCAAAGCGATTATAGTTTTCGCCCATGAGCACCACGACGCAGGGCTACCGCTTGTCTGCCGCCACCGGCATCCACCGCGGAGACCGCGCCTACCAGCAAGACCAGGTGCAGATCATCCCGCACTCGCGCGTCCCCGGTTGCGCGCTCGGCGTGCTGGCCGACGGCATGGGCGGCAAAAGCGGCGGTCGCAAGGCGGCCGACCAGGTGCTGCTGACCGCGCAGCAGCTGTTCGAGCGCTACGCCCCGAACCGCGACGACGCCAGCGAGGCGCTCAAGCAGCTGGTGCTGGAAGCGCACCTGATGATCAAGCTGACCGCGATCACCTCCGAAGAAGAGCCGCACAGCACGGTTGCCGCCTTCATCGTCAGCCCGAACCGCGAATGCGACGTGGTGCATGCCGGCGACTCGCGCGTGTACCACTTCCGCGGCCCCGAGATGATGAGCCGCACGATCGACCACTCGTTCGTGCAGCGCCTGGTCGACGAGGGCCAGCTGACCGAAGAAGAGGCCAACAACCATCCGCAGTCCAATCTGCTGACCGGCTGCCTGGGCACGACGCAGGACCCACCGCTGACCTCGGGCCATGTCGACCGCCTCGAGATCGGCGACAGCGTGCTCGCCTGCAGCGATGGGCTGTGGCACTACTTCACCCCGAAGGAGCTCGGCGCCATCGTGCACGCACTGGCGCCGCGCGAGGCAAGCGAGATGCTCGTCAGCAAGGCACGCCAGCGCGCGCGTGGCGGCGGCGACAACCTGTCGCTGGCGCTGGTGCGGGTCGAGCCGCTGGGCTGAGAGCTTGAGGAGATATTGTCATCCCGGCGCACGCCGGGATCCACTCCCGCCGTAGCGCGCTTTGATCACCGGTGGATCCCGGCGTTCGCCGGGATGACGACCGGAAAACGCCCCAGCCTCTGATCTGAGCTTCAACGAGCCGAGGCGGCCGAAGGCGCTGAAGGCGCTGGCAGGGCCTTGCTCGGCTTGTGCTTGGCCGCGTGCTCGGCATTGCGCCGGTCCACGGCCTCGCGATGGGCTCGCGCGTCGGCCTGGCGCTTGTCGTAGGCGCCGGTCCGTTTCGAATCCGCCGCGCGTGGCGAATGCGGCGCCGGCGCGCTCGCGATCGCCGGCTGCGGCGCCGCCGACGCTGCCGATGCCGCGGCCTCGACCTTCGCCGCCTGTTCGATCTGCCTACGTTCGCGCTCGCGCGCACGGGTGTCGGCCTCGCGCCGCCTCGACTCTTCGCCGCTGACCTTGGCACGGATCTCTTCGACCCGCTGCGCGGCGCGCTGCTTGCGCTGCGCCTCGTCGAGCAGGACCTGCTGCTGGAGCAGCCGCTCAATCGCTTCGCGCCGATCGCGCCGCGCCGCGTCGAGGCACGAGGTGACGACGAAGCGCTCGCGGCACTCGGCCTCGCGCGTCGCGAAGGCCTTTTCGATTGCGGCCCGCTCGACCCCGATGCGCTCGCGTTCGGCACTTTCGCTGGCAGCGTCGAACGCCCGCGCCGATGTGCAGGCGAGCAGGCTCAACAGCAAGGCAGACCGGAGATTCATGTCAGCGAAGTATCCACGTCGCGGCGCGCCAGGGCCAGGAATTCAGCCGTCTGCATCTCGGAGAGGCGCGACACGGTGCGCGGGAACTCATGGGCCAGCGGGCCTTCGGCGTACAACGCCTCGGGCGCCACCTCGGCCGACATGATGAGCTTGACGCGGCGGTCGTACATCACGTCGACCAGCCAGGTGAAACGGCGCGCCTCGGACGCGTGGCGCGGCGACATCTGCGGCACGCCCGACAGCATGACAGTGTGGAACTGGGTCGCGAGCTCGAGGTAGTCGTTCTGCGAGCGCGGTCCGCCGCACAGGACCTTGAAGTCGAACCAGACGACGCCGCCGGCACGCCGCCGCGCCCGCAGCTCGCGGTGCTCGATGTGCAGCAGCGGGCTCTCTTCCTTGGCTTCGGCCAGGTGCTCGAACGCCGCCGTCATCTCGGCATCGGCCTCGGGGCCGAGCGGCATGTGGTACAGCTTCACATGCTCCATCGCGCGGCGCCGGTAGTCGGTGCCGTTGTCGACGCTGATGACCTCCATCTTCTGCTTCAGCAGCTCGATCGCCGGCAGGATGCGTTCGCGGTGCAGGCCGTTGGGGTACAGCCCGTCGGGGTGGAAGTTCGAGGTCGTAACGATGCTGACGCGATGCTCGAACAGCGATTCGAGCAAACGATGCAGGATCATCGCGTCGGTGACGTCGGCGACGTGGAACTCGTCGAAGCAGATCAGCCGGTAGCGCCGCGCGATGCGCTGGCCCAGCTCGTGCAGCGGGTTGACGGTACCCTTCAGCTCGGCCAGTTCGCGGTGCACCTCGCGCATGAACTCGTGGAAGTGCAGCCTCGTCTTGCGCTTCAGGGGCACCGCGTTGAAGAAGCAGTCCATCAGGAAGCTCTTGCCGCGTCCGACGCCGCCATGCATGTAGACCCCGCGCGGGATCGGCGGGTGGCGGCCGAGAAAGCTGTTCAGCGGGCTCAACGGGCTGTTGCGCCGCGCCTTGTAGTCCAGCCATTCGTTCTCGCAGCGCTCGAGCGCATCGATCGCGCGCAGCTGCGCCGGGTCGGCCGCATAGCCGCGCTCGGCGAGCGTTGCGGCGTAGAGCTCGCGGACTGGCACTGCCCGTCCCGCTTAGAAGTTCAGCGTGCGCTTGTCGACCGCGAGGGCGGCTTCCTTGGTCGCTTCACTGAGCGACGGGTGGGCGTGGCAGATGCGCGCGATGTCTTCCGAGCTCGCCTTGAACTCCATCGCGACCACTGCTTCGGAGATCAGCTCCGACGCATACGGCCCGACGATGTGCACGCCGAGGATCTCGTCGGTCGTCGCGTCGGCCAGCATCTTGACCATGCCGGTCGTGTCGCCGAGGGCGCGGGCGCGGCCGTTGGCCATGAAGGGGAAGGTGCCGGCCTTGTAGGGTCGGCCGCCGGCCTTCAACTGCTGCTCGGTCTGGCCGACCCAGGCAATCTCGGGCGAGGTGTAGATCACCCACGGGATCGTGTTGAAGTTGACATGCCCGTGCTGGCCCGCAATGCGCTCGGCCACCGCGACGCCCTCTTCTTCGGCTTTGTGCGCGAGCATCGGGCCGCGCACCACGTCACCGACCGCCCAGACGTTGGGCAGGTTGGTCTTGCAGTCGTCGTCGACGACGATCGCGCCGCGCTCGTCGAGCTTCAGCCCCACCGCTTCGCCGTTTAATCCGATGGTGTTCGGAACGCGGCCGATCGAGACGATGAGCTTGTCGACGTCGAGCGTCTTGGCTTCGCCCTTGGCCGTCGTGTAGGCGACGCTGAGCCCGCCGCCGGCCGCCTTGACCTCGCCGACCTTGACGCCGAGCTCGATCTTCAGGCCCTGCTTGGTGAAGGCCTTCTGCGCTTCCTTGGCGATCTGCTCGTCGACCGCGCCGAGGAAGGTCGGCAGCGCTTCAAGCACGGTCACTTCCGAGCCGAGGCGGCGCCACACCGAGCCCATCTCGAGACCGATGACGCCCGAGCCGACGAGGCCCAGCTTCTTCGGCACCGCGGGGATGCGCAACGCGCCGTCGTTCGACAAGATGTTCTCTTCGTCGAAGGGCGCGCCCGGCAACGCACGTGCGTTCGAGCCGGTCGCGAGGATCACATGCTTGGCGGCGATGCTCTCCTCGGCCGCGCCGGCCACCTTGATCTCATACCCACCCTCGCTCGCCTTCACGAACGAACCGCGACCATGGAAGAACGTGACCTTGTTCTTCTTGAACAGGTACAGGATGCCGTCGTTGTTCTGCTTCACCACCGTGTTCTTGCGGCCCAGCATCTTCGTCACGTCGATGCTCAGCTCGGACAGCCCGATGCCATGGTCGGCGAAGTGATGACCGGCATGTTCGAAGTGCTCGCTCGACTGCAGCAGCGCCTTCGACGGAATGCAGCCGACATTGGTGCAGGTGCCGCCGGGGGCGGGACCGCCCTTCTCGTTCTTCCACTCGTCGATGCAAGCGGTGTTGAAACCCAGCTGCGCCGCACGGATCGCCGCGATGTAGCCACCCGGCCCGCCGCCGATGACGACGACGTCGAATTGTTTGCTCATGATCTCGCTCCGAATCAGATGTCGAACAGCAGGCGAGCGGGATCTTCGAGCGCCTCCTTCATGGCCACCAGGCCGAGCACGGCTTCGCGACCGTCGATGATGCGATGGTCGTAGCTCATCGCGAGGTAGTTGATCGGGCGGATCACGATCTGGCCGTTCTCGACCACCGCGCGGTCCTTGGTCGCATGCACGCCGAGGATGGCCGACTGCGGCGGGTTGATGATCGGCGTCGACAACATCGAGCCGAACACGCCGCCGTTGGAGATCGAGAAGGTGCCGCCGGTCAGCTCGTCGAGCGAGAGCTTGCCGTCCTTGGCCTTCTGGCCGTATTCGGCGATCTTCTTCTCGATGTCGGCGAAGCTCATCTGGTCGGCATTGCGCAGGATCGGCACGACCAGGCCGCGCGGCGAACCGACCGCGATGCCGATGTCGAAGAAGCCGTGGTAGACGATGTCGTTCCCGTCGACCGACGCGTTGAGCACCGGGTACTTCTTGAGCGCCGCCACCGCGGCCTTCACGAAGAAGCTCATGAAGCCGATCTTCACGCCGTGCTCCTTCTCGAACTTCTCCTGAAAGCGCTTGCGCATTTCCATCACCGGCGCCATGTTGACCTCGTTGAAGGTCGTCAGGATCGCGTTGGTGGCCTGCGATTGCAGCAGGCGCTCTGCGACTCGGGCACGCAGGCGGCTCATCGGCACGCGCTGCTCGGGGCGGTCGCCGAGGTTCTGAGCCACCGGTGCAGCCACCGCGGGCAGCAGCTTGGCCGCCGCCGGTGCGGGCGCGGGCGCACGCGCCGGCGCCGCGGCCGGCGCGCCGGCCATCGCGCCGAGTACGTCACCCTTGGTGACACGACCGTCCCGCCCGGTGCCGGGCACCGAACCGGCCGCCAGCTTGTTGTCGGCCATCAGCTTGGCGGCGGCGGGCATCAGCACATCGCTCTTGCCGCCCGCGGCGGCAAGAGCGGCTGCGGGAGCGGCCGCTGTCGCCGCCGCAGGAGCAGCCTGCGCGGGTGCGGCGCTGGCGACGCCTTCGGTGTCGATCTTCGCGATCACCTCGTCGCTCAGGCAGCTCTCGCCGTCGCCCTTGACGATCGCCGCCATCACACCGGACGCAGGCGCCGGCACTTCGAGCACGACCTTGTCGGTTTCGATCTCGACCAGGATCTCGTCCATCTCCACCGCGTCGCCGGGCTTCTTCTTCCACTGCAACAGGGTGGCTTCGGCCACCGACTCGGACAGTTGCGGGACCTTGACTTCTACGATTGCCATTTCTTGTCTTTCGGAATTTCACGTTTCGCCGCGCGAGCCGACCGATTGACGGTCGAACTCAGACGGTCGGGGCAGCGCGCAGCGCCCGCCCCGACCGTGCGCGAATCATTTGCTGAGGACGAAGCCCTTGATCTTGCCGAAGGCCTGGTCGAGCAGCGCCTTCAGCTGCTCCTGGTGCAGGTGCGCGTAACCCACCGCCGGCGATGCCGACGCAGGCCGCCCCGCGTAGCCGAGCTTCTGCCCGTCGACCATGTTCTCGTGGATGTAGTGCTGCACGAAGAACCAGGCGCCCTGGTTCTGCGGCTCGTCCTGGCACCACATGATCTCGGACGTGTTCGGGAACTTCTTCAGCTCGGCGGCAAAGGCCTTGTGCGGGAACGGGTAGAGCTGCTCGACACGCACGATCACCGTGTCGAAGGCCTTCTTCTCGTCGCGCCGCTTCATCAGGTCGTAGGCCACCTTGCCCGAACAGGCGATGACACGCTTGACCTTGTCCGGAACGATGTCCGGATGGCTCGGGCCGATCACGGTGCGGAACTCACCCTTGGTGAACTCGGTCAGCGGCGACGCGGCGTCCTTGGCGCGCAGCAGCGACTTGGGCGTCATGATGACCAGCGGCTTTCTGAACATGCGCACCATCTGCCGGCGCAGCAGGTGGAAGATCTGGCTCGCCGAGGTCGGCTGAACGACCTGCATGTTGTTGTCCGCGGCGAGCTGCATGAAACGCTCGAGGCGCGCCGACGAGTGCTCGGGGCCCTGGCCTTCGTAGCCGTGCGGCAGCATCAGCGTGAGGCCGTTGGCGCGGCCCCACTTGACTTCGCCGGACGCGATGAACTGGTCGATCACGACCTGTGCGCCGTTGACGAAGTCGCCGAACTGGGCTTCCCAGATCACCAGCGTGTTCGGGTCGGCACTCGCGTAACCGTACTCGAAGCCGAGCACCGCTTCTTCGGACAGCAGCGAGTCGATGACGACGTACGGCGCCTGGTTGTCCGCCACGTGCTGCAGCGGCGTGTAGGTGCCTTCGTCCCACTTCTCGCGCTTCTGGTCGTGCAGCACCGCGTGGCGGTGGGTGAAGGTGCCTCGGCCGCAGTCTTCGCCCGACAGGCGCACCGCATAGCCGCTCGCGACCAGCGAGGCGTAGGCGAGGTGCTCACCCATGCCCCAGTCGACGTTGAGCTCGCCACGGCCCATCGCGGCGCGGTCGGCGATGACCTTCTCCACCAGCGGATGGGCCTTGAAGTTGGCCGGCAGCGTGGTGATGCGTTCGGCCAGGCGCTTGATCTCCGCGAGCGGCAGCGCGGTGTCGGCCGCATCGGTCCACTTCTTGCCGAGGAACGGCGACCAGTCGACCGCGTACTTGCTCTTGTAGTTGGTCAGCACCGGATCGATGGTGTGCTTGCCGGCGTCCATCGCTGCGCGGAAGGCCTTGACCATCTCGTCCGGGCCGGTCGGCTGCAGCACGCCTTGGGCGACCAGCTTGTCGGCGTACAGCCGGCGCGTGCCGGGGTGCTGGCTGATCTTCTTGTACATCAGCGGCTGGGTCAGCGCCGGCGTGTCCTGCTCGTTGTGGCCGAGCTTGCGGAAACACACGATGTCGACCACCACGTCCTTGTTGAACTCCTGGCGGTAGTCGAGCGCGAGCTGGGTGCACAGCACCACCGCTTCGGGGTCGTCGCCGTTGACGTGCAGCACCGGCGCTTCGATCATCTTGACGACGTCGGTGCAGTACAGCGTCGAGCGCGTGTCGCGCGGGTCGCTGGTGGTGAAGCCGATCTGGTTGTTGATGACCACGTGCACCGTGCCGCCGGTGTAGTAGCCGCGGGTTTGTGCGAGCGCCAGCGTTTCCATCACGACGCCCTGGCCGGCGAAGGCCGCGTCGCCGTGCACGAGGATCGGCAGCACCGAGTCACCTTCCTTGTCGCCGCGGCGATCGAGGCGCGCCTTGACCGAGCCTTCGACGACCGGGTTGACGATCTCGAGGTGCGAGGGGTTGAACGCGAGGCTCAGGTGGACCGGGCCGCCGGGCGTCGTCACGTCGCTCGAGAAGCCCTGGTGGTACTTCACGTCGCCCGCCGGCAGCTCTTCCCTGGCGGTGTGGTCAAACTCGGAGAACAGCTCCGCCGGCGCCTTGCCCAGCGTGTTGACGAGCACGTTCAGGCGCCCGCGGTGCGCCATGCCGATGACGATTTCCTGCACGCCGAGCGAGCCGCCGCGCTGCACCAGCTCGTCCATCGAGGCGATGAAACTTTCGCCGCCTTCGAGCGAGAAACGCTTCTGGCCGACGTACTTGGTGTGCAGGTAACGCTCGAGGCCTTCGGAGGCTGTGAGGCGATTCAGGATGTGGACCTTCTGCTCGGACGTGAAGTTCGGCTTCGAGCGGATCCCCTCGAGCCGCTGCTGCCACCAGCGCTTTTCGATCGGTTCGGTGACGTGCATGTATTCGACGCCGATCGAGCCGCAGTAGGTCTCGCGCAACGCCTGCACGATCTGCCGCAGCGTCATGTTCTCTGCGGTCGTGAAGTAGGTGTTGGTGGCGCTGAACGAGATGTCCATGTCGGACTCGCTCAGGTCGTAGAACGCCGGCTCGAGCTCGGGAATCTTCGGCCGTTCCTGGCGCTTCAGCGGGTCGAGGTCGGCCCAGCGCGAGCCGAGGAAGCGGTAGGCCGCGATCAGCGACTGGACGTGGACCTGCTTGCGCGCGATCGCCAGGTCGGTGCTGCTCGCCTTGTTGCCGAAGGCGTTGGCCTTGGCACGCTGCGCAAACGATTCGACGACCGGCGCGTGGGCGACATCGCGCTCATCGGAGCCGTCGGCGGCGGGGACGTTTTGCAGGGCGTCGAAGTACGAACGCCAGTTGTCGGGCACCGAGCCCGGGTTGTCGAGGTACGACTCGTACATCTCTTCGACATAGGGCGCATTGCCCCCGAACAGGTACGAATTCGACCTGTATTCCTGCATCATTTCGCTCACCTCGTGCGCCGGTTTCCAGCGCGATAGTGGGTTGATCAACCTTCCGCGGCTCGGCTTGACCGGTTGGCGGATTGCGACCCGCCTTTTGTTGCCAAAAGGGGACGGGAAGGACCTGGTACGGGGCGGACTGTAACACCGATGGTCCGGGGATGCTGTTGCGCAAAGCGCAATCCCGTGGAGGGATTGGCTGTGATAAGGCAGGTGTCATACCTCTTCGAGAGTCATACCGGCGAACGCCGGTATCCACTCGGTCCGACGCGCGTATGCAGCGGTGGATCCCGACTTTCGTCGGGATGACGCTGCGAGATCAGGCCAGCGCCAGCAACTGGCGCGCCGCTTCGTATTCCTGTCTCAGGCGGGCCACCAGCACCCGCGCGGGAACGATTTCCTTGACCGCACCAATGCCCTGGCCGCAGCCCCAGATGTCCTTCCAGGCCTTCTTCGCGTCGCCGCCGAAGTTCATCTTGGTCGGGTCGCTCTCGGGCAGGTTGTCGGGGTCGAGGCCCGCCGCGCGGATCGACGGCTTCAGGTAGTTGCCGTGCACGCCGGTGAACAGGTTGCTGTAGACGATATCGTCGGAGCTGCCTTCGACGATGGCTTGCTTGTAGCCTTCGGCGGCGCGCGCTTCTTCGGTCGCGATGAAGGCCGAGCCGATGTAGGCGAAGTCGGCGCCCATCGCGCGTGCCGCGAGCACCGCGCGCCCGGTCGAGATCGCGCCGGACAGTGCGATCGGGCCGTCGAACCACTCGCGAATTTCCTGGATCAGCGCAAACGGGTTCTTCACACCGGCGTGGCCGCCGGCGCCGGCCGCCACGGCGATCAAGCCGTCGGCGCCCTTCTCGATCGCCTTCTTGGCGAAGGCGTTGTTGATGATGTCGTGCAGCACCACGCCGCCCCAGCGATGCACCGCGTCATTCACGTCGGTGCGCGCACCCAGCGAGGTGATGATGATGGGCACCTTGTACTTGGCGCACAGCTGCATGTCGTGCTCGAGCCGGTCGTTGCTCTTGTGCACGATCTGGTTGATGGCGAACGGCGCGGCCGGGTGATCGGGGTGCGCCTTGTTGTAGGCCGCCAGCGTTTCGGTGATCTCGGCCAGCCAGTCGTCGAGTTGCGCGGCCGGGCGCGCGTTGAGCGCCGGCATCGCGCCGACCACACCCGCCTTGCACTGCTCGATGACGAGCTTGGGATTGCTGATGATGAACAGCGGCGAGCCGATGATCGGCAGCGGAAGGTTCTTCAACACGGTCGGCAGGGGCACGGGACTCTCCAGAGGGGGCGCGGCACACGCGCCGCCCAGTGTGCCGCAGCACACCGGGCCCGCACAGTCACAGCCGCGACAAATCAGAAGGCGTCGAGCGCGAGTGCGGTCACGCTGTCGGCCCCTTCGATGATCGCGTCGCGCGTCGCCGGCACCTTGCTCAGGAGGTGATCGGCGTAGAAGCGCGCGGTCGCGACCTTGGCCTTCAGGAACGCCGCATCGCCGCTGCCGCTGGCCAGTTGCTCTTCGGCCACCAGCAGTGCACGCGCCATCTGCCAGCCGGCCATCAGGTTGCCGGCCAGCATCAGGTAAGGCACCGAGCCGGCGAACGCGGCGTTCGGGTTGGCACTTGTGTTGGCGGCGATGAAGTCGACCACCTGCACGAAGGCCTCGCGCGCTGCAGCGAGGCGCTTGCGCATCGCTTGCGCGTTCACGCTGCCGCTCTTGGCGAGCGCCGTTTCGGTGGCCTCGATCTGCCCGGCGATCGCCTTGGCCGTCTGGCCGCCGTCGCGCGCCGTCTTGCGCCCGACCAGGTCGTTCGCCTGGATCGCGGTCGTGCCTTCGTAGATCGTCAGGATCTTCGCGTCGCGGTAGTACTGCGCCGCGCCGGTCTCTTCGATGTAGCCCATGCCGCCATGCACCTGCACGCCGAGGTTGGTGACCTCCAGGCTCATCTCGGTGCTGTAGCCCTTGACCAGCGGAACCATGAACTCGTAGAAGGTCTGGTTCTGCTTGCGCACCTCGGCTTCGGGATGGTGGTGCGCGGCGTCGAAGGCCGCGGCCGCGACGATCGCGAGCGCGCGGCAGCCTTCGTTGTAGGCGCGCATCGTCATCAGCATGCGCTTCACGTCGGGGTGATGGATGATCGCCGCGCTGCCCGGCTGAGAGCCGTCGACCGGGCGCGACTGGACGCGGTCACGCGCGTACTGCACCGCCTTCTGGTAGGCCCGCTCGGCCACGCCGATGCCCTGGATGCCGACCGCATAACGCGCCGCGTTCATCATGATGAACATGTACTCGAGGCCGCGGTTCTCCTGGCCAACCAGCGTGCCGATCGCTCCGCCGTGGTCGCCGAACTGCAGCACCGCCGTCGGGCTCGCCTTGATGCCGAGCTTGTGTTCGATCGACACGCAGTGCGCGTCGTTGCGCGCGCCCAGCGACCCGTCGACGTTGACCATGAACTTCGGCACGATGAACAGGCTGATGCCCTTCACGCCCTCGGGCGCTCCGGCCACGCGCGCGAGCACCAGATGGACGATGTTCTTCGCCATGTCGTGCTCGCCGTAGGTGATGAAGATCTTGGTGCCGAAGATCTTGTAGGTGCCGTCGGGCTGCGGCTCGGCGCGGGTGCGAACCAGCGCGAGGTCGGAGCCGGCTTGCGGCTCGGTCAGGTTCATCGTGCCGGTCCACTCGCCCGAGATCATCTTCGGCAGGTACTGGGCCTGCTGCTCGGCGCTGCCGGCGGTGAGGATCGCTTCGATCGCGCCGTCGGTCAGCAGCGGGCACAGCGCAAAGCTCAGGTTGGCGCTGTTGAGCATCTCGATGCAGGCCGCGCCGATGGTCTTGGGCAGGCCCTGGCCGCCGAACTCGACCGGGTGCTGCAAGCCCTGCCAGCCGCCTTCGCCGAACTGCCTGAAGGCGTCCTTGAAGCCGGTGGTGGTGAAGACCTGGCCGTCTTTCCAGTACGACGGTGCCCGGTCACCCTCGACATTGAGCGGCGCGACCACGCCCTCGTTGAACTTGGCGCATTCCTCGAGCACCGCCTGGGCGGTGTCCATGCCGGCTTCTTCGAAGCCCGGGATCTTGGCCACGTCGTCGAGGCCGGCCAGTTCCTTCATGCAGAACAGCATGTCGTTGACGGGAGCGCGATAGGTCATGGTGTGTCCTTCGAAAATGAACGAGGGCGCACGACCCGGGTCGTGCGCCCTCGGGTCTGTGCGGGGTGTCAGGCGGTCTGCAACGGCATCAGCCGAGTGCTTTGACCAGTTCGGGAACGGCAGTGAACAGGTCGGCTTCGAGCCCGTAGTCGGCGACGCTGAAGATCGGCGCTTCCGGGTCCTTGTTGATCGCGACGATGACCTTGCTGTCCTTCATCCCCGCCAGGTGCTGGATCGCGCCCGAGATGCCGGCGGCGATGTAGAGCTGCGGGGCGACGATCTTGCCGGTCTGGCCGACCTGCCAGTCGTTCGGCGCGTAGCCCGCGTCGACCGCGGCGCGGCTCGCGCCGAGCGCGGCCCCGAGCCGGTCGGCCAGCGGGGTCAGCACCTCGTTGAACTTGTCGCTCGAGCCCATCGCGCGGCCACCTGAAACGATGATCTTCGCGGCGGTCAGCTCGGGGCGGTCGTTCTTCGCGATCTCGCTTCCGACGAAGACGGAGCTACCGTTGTCGGCCACCGCGCTGACGCTCTCGACGGCGGCGCTGCCGCCGGTCGCTGCGGCCGGATCGAAGCCGGTCGTGCGAACCGTCAGCACCTTTACCTTGTCGCTGCTTTGCACCGTGGCGATCGCGTTGCCGGCATAGATCGGGCGATCGAAGGTGTCGGGCGAGATCACCTTGATGATGTCGGACACCTGCGCGACGTCGAGCAGCGCGGCAACCCGCGGCGCGACGTTCTTGCCCGACGCGGTGGCCGGGAAGACGATGTGGCTGTAGCTGGCGGCGAGCGCCACGACCTGCGCGGCGACGTTCTCCGCGAGACCGTGCTCGAAGCCCGGTGCGTCGACGTGCAGCACCTTGGCCACGCCGGCGATCTGCGCCGCCTGCTTGGCGGCTTCGGCGGCGTTGTGGCCGGCTATCAGCACATGCACGTCGCCGCCGGCTTGCGCTGCGGCGGTGACGGTGTTGAGGGTCGCGCCCTTGACGTGGGCGTTGTCGTGTTCGGCAATGACGAGAGCGGTCATGGTCAGATCACCTTGGCGTCGTTCTTGAGTTTGGAAACCAGCGTGGCCACATCGGGCACCTTGATGCCGGCGCTGCGCTTGGGCGGCTCGCTGACCTTGAGGATCTTGATGCGCGAGGCGATGTCGACGCCGAGGTCGGCGGGCTTCAGCACTTCGAGCGTCTTCTTCTTGGCCTTCATGATGTTGGGCAGCGTGACGTAGCGCGGCTCGTTCAGGCGCAGGTCGGTCGTGATGACGGCCGGCAGCTTGATCTTCAGCGTCTCGAGACCGCCATCGACTTCACGCGTCACGTTGGCCGTGCCATCGGCCACTTCCACCTTCGAGGCGAAGGTGGCTTGCGGCAGCTTGGCCAGCGCCGCCAGCATCTGGCCGGTCTGGTTGTTGTCGTCGTCGATCGCCTGTTTGCCGAGGATCACGAGGCCCGGCTGTTCCTTGTCGATCAGCGCCTTGAGGATCTTGGCGACCGCCAGCGGCTGCAGCTCTTCGGTCGTCTCGACCAGGATCGCGCGGTCGGCGCCGATCGCCATCGCGGTGCGCAACGTTTCCTGGCACTGCGTGACGCCGCAGGACACGGCGATCACCTCGGTGACGGCGCCCTTCTCTTTCAAGCGCACCGCCTCTTCGACCGCGATCTCGTCGAACGGATTCATGCTCATCTTGACGTTCGCGATGTCGACGCCAGTGCCATCGGACTTGACCCGAACCTTCACGTTGAAATCGACCACCCGCTTGACGGGAACCAGCACCTTCATTGCGCGCACTCCTGCAGCATTTGACGTTTACGTAAATTGAATTCTAGGGGCAGGCCCCGAGGGCGACCTGTCAATCGCACGACAGTTCAGCGAAAAAATCGAACGGTCGTACTATTTTAGTTCAAACCCAACTGTAGACTGCGCGCGCCATGAACAAGCGTCGCGACCCTGCCCCCTTGTCGGCGGCCTGCATGGGCGTGTTCGATTCAGGCGTCGGCGGATTGTCGGTGCTGCGTGCGTTGCAGCGCGCAGCGCCGCATGTGCCGCTGCTGTACCTGGCGGATTCTGCCCACGCACCTTATGGCGAACGTGGCGAGGAATACGTGCTGGCGCGATCCAACCGGATCGCTTCTCACCTGGTCGCGCAAGGCGCGGCGGGGCTGGTACTGGCCTGCAACACCGCCACTGCCATCGCGGTGCGGACACTGCGCGAGCGCTGGCCGGCGCTGCCGGTCATCGGCGTCGAACCTGGCCTGAAGCCGGCGGCCGCTGCGACCCGCAACGGCCGCATCGGCGTGCTGGCCACGACCGGCACCCTCTCCAGCGACAGATATCGGCAGCTCCTTCATGCGCAACCGGCGAGCGTGCAGGTCGTGCCCCACGCTTGCCCGGGGCTGGCACGGCTGATCGAACAAGGCAACCTCGAAGCACCGGCTCTCGTCCATGCCATCGAACAGCACTGCGCCGCGCTGCGCGAGGCACAGGTCGACACCGTAGTGCTCGGCTGCACGCACTACGCGTTCGTTCACGAGCTGATTCAGGCCGCGATGGGGCCGCAGGTGCAAATCATCGACACGGCAGAAGCCGTCGCGCGCCACGCGCTGCACAGGCTGGGCGGGTTGTGGACGCGAGGGCCCGAAATGGCGGCGGTCCGTCTGCAAACCACCGGTTCACCCCAAGCGCTGCGCGACATCGCAGCGGGGTGGCTGAGCTTCGAATGCCACGTCGAGGCGGCGCCCGGCGTATGACCAAGCACGCCGCGGGGTCAGCCGCGGAACAGATGCGCGAGCACGTGGACCGCGATAGCGCCGACGACACTGAAGATGATCAGCGACACGACGACATGGCCGAGCGGGATCTCGCGTTTGAGCGTGCGCTTGATCGCGGCGGCGGGCCGCGCCTTGTCATAGTCGCCGATCTGGGTCGAGAAGCCGGTCGACGGCCATTCGCTGGAGCCGGGCTGGACCCGCTCGCGTCCCCACGTGTGTTGCTCTCTTCTTGTCATGCGGAAATTCTGCGTTCCGCAACATTCCGATACCAGCCCGCGATTCGGGGGGATAACGCGGCTATCGCCAATAATCCGGGCGTGCCCGGGTGGTGAAGCTGGTAGACACAGCGGACTTAAAATCCGCCGCTTCCCGAAAGGGGGCGTACGGGTTCGATCCCCGTCCCGGGCACCAAAGAACGTCAGATGGAAAAACAGCCTCGCTATGCGAGGCTGTTTTTTTTGGAGGCGCGGGCCGGAGTCGAACCGACCTACACGGATTTGCAATCCGGTGCATAACCGCTTTGCTACCGCGCCGTTGAGCCGGGGATTGTCGCAAAAAAGGGAAGCCGCAGCTTCCCTTCGCAAAACCCTCAAAACCTGGAGCGGGAGACGAGGCTCGAACTCGCGACCTCAACCTTGGCAAGGTTGCGCTCTACCAACTGAGCTACTCCCGCATGGACTCTTCAAACATCGCTGTTTGCCGAGTCTTGCATTATAGACCGAAATCAAAGCCTCCAGCAAAGAAGGCTTCGCACCATCCATCAATGTTTCATCAGATCGCCACCGGCCGCCGGCGCGCCGTCAGTCGCCTCGGGTTTCGGCGCTTCGACCTTCGCCGGCTCGTCGTCGGGCAAAGGCTGCGGCATCGACTCCAGCGCGATCTCGAGCACCCGATCGATCCACTTGACCGGGATGATCTCGAGATGGTTCTTCACGTTCTCCGGAATGTCCTGCAAGTCCTTGACGTTCTCTTCCGGAATCATCACGGTCTTGATCGCGCCGCGGTGCGCTGCCAGCAGCTTTTCCTTCAGGCCGCCGATTGCCGTCACTTCGCCGCGCAGCGTGATCTCGCCGGTCATCGCGACGTCGGCGCGCACCGGGATGCCGGTCAGCGCCGACACGAAGGCCGTCGTCATCGCGATGCCCGCGCTCGGACCGTCCTTCGGTGTCGCGCCATCGGGCACATGGATGTGGATGTCGCGCTTCTCGAACAACTCGTCCTTGATGCCCAGACGGCGAGCGCGTGAGCGCACCACCGAACGCGCCGCTTCGACCGACTCCTTCATCACGTCGCCGAGCGAACCGGTGCGGATGATGTTGCCCTTGCCGGGCATCATCGCCGACTCGATCGTCAGCAGGTCGCCGCCGACTTCGGTCCACGCGAGGCCGACCACCTGGCCGACCTGGTTCTTCTTCTCGGCCTGGCCGTAGTCGAAGCGCCGCACGCCGAGGAAGTCGTTGAGCGTGTCGTCGGTGACGACCACCTTCTCGGTGTAGGTCTTGAGCTGCATGCCCTTGACCACCTTGCGGCAGATCTTGGAGATCTCGCGCTCGAGCGAACGCACGCCGGCTTCACGCGTGTAGTAGCGGATGATGCCGCGCACCGCGGATTCGGTGATTTCCATCTCCTCATCCTTGACGCCGTTGTTCTTGGCCTGCTTGGGGCACAGGTAGCGCTGCGCGATGTTGACCTTCTCGTCTTCGGTGTAACCCGACAGGCGAATCACTTCCATCCGGTCCAGCAGGGCCGGCGGAATGTTCATCGAGTTCGAAGTCGCGATGAACATCGTGTCGGACAGGTCGAAGTCGACCTCGACATAGTGGTCGCTGAAGGTGTGGTTCTGCTCCGGGTCCAGCACCTCGAGCAGCGCCGACGACGGGTCGCCGCGGAAGTCCATTCCGAGCTTGTCAATCTCATCGAGCAGGAACAGCGGGTTGCGCGTGCCGACCTTCGAGAGGCTTTGCAGCACCTTGCCCGGCATCGAGCCGATGTAGGTGCGGCGGTGGCCGCGGATCTCGGCTTCGTCGCGTACGCCGCCGAGCGCCATGCGAACGAACTTGCGCCCGGTCGCGCGTGCGACCGATTGGCCGAGCGAGGTCTTGCCGACCCCCGGGGGCCCGACCAGGCAGAGGATGGGCGCCTTGACCTTGTCGACGCGCTGCTGCACCGCGAGGTACTCGAGGATGCGGTCCTTGACCTTCTCGAGCCCGTAGTGGTCTTCGTTGAGCACCGCCTCGGCGTGCCGCAGGTCGTGCTTGATCTTGGTCTTCTTGCTCCACGGCAGGTTGACCAGCGTGTCGATGTAGTTGCGAACCACCGTCGCTTCGGCCGACATCGGCGACATCAGCTTGAGCTTCTTCAGCTCGCCGTCGACCTTCTTGCGCGCCTCCTTGGGCATCTTGGCGGCAGCGATCTTCTTCTCGAGCTCCTCCATATCGGCGCCTTCTTCGCCGTCACCGAGCTCCTTCTGGATCGCCTTGACCTGCTCGTTCAGGTAGTACTCGCGCTGGCTCTTTTCCATCTGGCGCTTGACGCGCCCGCGGATGCGCTTCTCGACCTGCAGGATGTCGACTTCGTGTTCGAGTTGCTCGAGCAGCTTTTCGAGCCGCTTGTCGACCGCGAACAGGTCGAGCACCGACTGCTTGTTCTCGAGCTTGAGCGGCAGATGCGCCGCGATCGTGTCGGCCAGGCGGCCGGCATCGTCGATGCCCGCGATCGAGGTCAGGATCTCGGGCGGGATCTTCTTGTTGAGCTTGACGTACTGGTCGAACTGCTGAGTCACCGCGCGGCGCAGCGCTTCGATCTCGGGCTTGGTTTCGGCCTCGGGCGGCACCGGCGTGACGTCGGCGACGAAGTGTTCGCCGTTGTCCGAGATGTGGTGCGTGTTGGCTCGCTGGATGCCTTCGACCAGCACCTTCACAGTGCCGTCGGGCAGCTTCAGCATCTGCAGGATGCTCGAGACGCAGCCGACCTCGAACATGTCGTCGGGTTTGGGCTCGTCCTTGCCGGCGGCCTTCTGCGCCACCAGCATGATCTGGCGGCCGGCCTCCATCGCGGCTTCAAGGGCCTTGATCGACTTCGGGCGGCCCACGAAAAGCGGGATCACCATGTGGGGGAACACCACCACGTCGCGCAGCGGGAGCAGCGGCAGCGTGATCTGTTCAGCAGGCAAAACGGGATGTCCGGACATTGAGAGACCTCTCTTTCTCGAACCCATCTAAGGTCCGAGTCTTCATTTGCAAGAAGCCGCTCGTTCTACGACGCTTGTGGCAGCACAGCTCAGCCGCCGCCGGGCCGCCCCAAGGCGGCTGACGGCCCCCTCGGGGGGCAGGAGCGAAGCGACGTTGGGGTTGTCATGTCAGGCGCTGGCCTTTGTTTGTTCGCGATACACCAACAGGGGCTTGGCGTCGTCGTCGATGGTGTGTTCGTCGAGCACGACCTTGGCCACGCCGTCGAGCGTGGGCAAGTCGAACATCGTGTCTATCAGTGACTGTTCCATGATCGAACGCAGGCCACGCGCGCCGGTCTTGCGTGCGAGCGCCTTGCGCGAGATGGCGGCAAGCGCCGATGGGCGGATCTCCAGATCCACGCCGTCCATCGCGAAGAGCTTCTGATACTGCTTGACGAGCGCGTTTTTCGGTTCGGTCAGGATCTGCACCAGCGCGTCTTCGCCCAGCTCGCCGAGCGTCGCAACCACCGGCAGGCGGCCGACCAGCTCGGGGATCAGGCCGAACTTGATCAGGTCTTCGGGCTCGACCTCGCGGAACACTTCGGAGACACGCCGTTCGGTCTTCGTGTGCACCGTCGCGCCGAAACCGATGCCCGACTTCTCGGACCGGTTCTGGATCACTTTTTCGAGCCCGTCGAAGGCGCCGCCGCAGACGAACAGGATGTTGGTCGTGTCGATCTGCAGGAAGTCCTGGTTCGGGTGCTTGCGACCGCCCTGCGGCGGCACCGAGGCCATCGTGCCTTCGACCAGCTTCAGCAGCGCCTGCTGCACACCTTCGCCCGACACGTCGCGCGTGATCGAGGGGTTGTCGGCCTTGCGCGAGATCTTGTCGATCTCGTCGATGTAGACGATGCCGCGCTGCGCCTTCTCGACGTCGTAGTTGCAGTTCTGCAGCAGCTTCTGGATGATGTTCTCGACGTCCTCGCCGACGTAGCCGGCTTCGGTCAGCGTCGTCGCATCGGCGATCACGAACGGCACGTTGAGCAGGCGCGCCAGCGTTTGCGCGAGCAGCGTCTTGCCCGATCCGGTCGGCCCGATCAAGAGGATGTTGCTCTTGGACAGCTCGACGTCTTCCTTGTTGCGGCTCATGTGCTTGAGCCGCTTGTAGTGGTTGTAGACCGCCACCGACAGCGTGCGCTTGGCGGGATCCTGGCCGATCACGTACTGATCCAGAATGGCCTTGATCTCGCTGGGGATGGGCAGGTCGGAGCGGGCCGCCTTCGGGTCGGTGCCTTCGGCCGGCACCTCATCGCGAATGATGTCGTTGCAAAGCTCGATGCACTCGTCGCAGATGAACACCGACGGGCCGGCAATAAGCTTCTTCACCTCATGCTGGCTTTTGCCGCAAAAGGAGCAGTACAGAACTTTCTCGCTCGAAGAGCCTTTTTTGTCGGCCATGGATGGTAGGCGCTGGGCGGGGTAATGCTGTACGAATGATAGTTGAAAAGGAAACGGGGCCTTGTGTCAGAGAAAGGCCCCGTTCTCCGTCCTGATTCGCCCGGGTCAGCCCGGCGAAAGGCGCTTGTCGAGCACCTGGTCGATCAGGCCGTAGTCCATCGCTTCGGCGCTGGACATGAAGTAGTCGCGCTCGGAGTCGAGGCGGATCTTTTCGAGCGACTGGCCGGTGCGCTCGGCCAGGATCTTGTTCAGGCTCTCGCGCAGCTTCAGGATTTCGCGCGCCTGGATTTCGATGTCGGTCGCCTGGCCCTGGGCGCCGCCCGAAGGCTGGTGGATCATGAGGCGCGAGTTCGGCAGCGCGAAACGCTTGCCCTTCTTACCGGCGGCGAGCAGAAAGGCGCCCATGCTCGCGGCCAGGCCCATGCACAGCGTAGAGACGTCGGGCTTGATGAATTGCATCGTGTCGTAGATCGACATGCCGGCGCTGACCGAGCCGCCCGGCGAGTTGATGTAGAACGAGATGTCCTTGTCCGGGTTCTCGCTTTCGAGGAACAGCAGCTGCGCGACGACCAGGTTGGCCGACTGGTCGTTCACCGGCCCGACCAGGAAGATCACCCGTTCGCGCAACAGCCGCGAATAGATATCGTAGGCACGCTCGCCGCGGCCCGACTGCTCGATGACGATGGGCACCATGCCCAGGTTTTGTGTGTCCAGCGCGCTCATGGGTGTCCTTGGGTGGTGGTACTGCAGATGTTGGGGTTGATTATGTCGCGTCAAGGGCCGTCCGTAGAAACGACAAGGGCACCGGCCGAACGGCGCGGTGCCCCTTGGACCGGCGCGGCGAATCAGGTCGCCATCAGCTCGTCGAACGCCACCACCTTGTCGGTGACCTTGGCCTTGGAAAGCACGAATTCGGCGACGTTGTTTTCGATCACCACCGCCTCAACCTCGGCCATGCGCTGGCGGTCGCCCAGGTACCACCGAACCACTTCCGACGGCTTCTCGTAGCTCTGCGCCATCTCTTCGATGTGCGCCTGCAATTGCGCCGGCTTGGCCTGCAGGTTGTTGCTGCGAACCAGCTCGGCGACGACCAGCCCGAGGCGCACACGCTTTTCGGCCTGCGGCTGGAAGATTTCGGCCGGGATCGGCGTCGTTTCGGCGTCCTTCACGCCGCGCTTCTTCAGGTCGGCGCGGGCGCCTTCGATCATGCGTTCGACTTCGCTTGCCACCAGCGCCTTCGGCACTTCGAGCTCGGCGCCGGCGACCAGCGCGTCCATCACGGCGCCCTTGTTGCGCGCCAGCACGCGGAACTTCACTTCGCGCTCGAGGTTACGCTTGACGTCGGCGCGCAGGCCTTCGACGGTGCCTTCCTTGATGCCCAGCGACTTGGCAAACGCCTCGTTCACTTCGGGCAGGTTCTGGGTCTCGATCTTCTTCAGCGTGACCAGGAAATCGGCTTCCTTGCCGGCCACGTCCTTGCCCTGGTAGTCGTCGGGGAACTGCAGCGGGAAGGTCTTCGACTCGCCGGCCTTCATGCCGCGCACCGCCTTGTCGAAGGTCTCGAGCATCTGGCCTTCGCCGATGATGAACTGGAACGCCTCGGCCTTGCCGCCGTCGAAGGGCACGCCGTCGATCTTGCCTTCGAAGTCGATCGTCACGCGGTCACCTTCGGCCGCGCCTTCTGCCGCCGGGCGCTGCGCGAAGGTGCGGCGCTGCTTGCGCAGGATGTCGAGCGTCTTGTCGATCGCCGCATCGGTCACTTCGGTCGATACACGTTCGACTTCGGCCGCGCTCAGGTCGGCGAGCTTGACTTCGGGGTAGACCTCGAAGGTGGCGTCGAAAGCCATCGTGCCTTGCTCGGCACCTTCCTTTTCGGTGATCTTGGGCACACCGGCGACACGCAGCTTGGCTTCGCTGGCGGCTTCGTTGAACGCCTGGCCGACCTTGTCGTTCATCACCTCGTACTGCACCGAGTAGCCGTAGCGTTGCGCGACCACGCTCATCGGCACCTTGCCGGGGCGGAAACCGTCGGCCTTGACGGTGCGCGACAGGCGCTTCAGGCGCGACTGCACCTCGTTGTTGATGGTGTCGGCGGCCAGCGTCAGCGTGATGCGGCGTTCGAGCTTCTCGAGGGTTTCAACAGTGACGGCCATGATCTGTAAGGACTTTCTGGATTGATTGCTGGTGCGCGGGGCGGGACTCGAACCCGCACACCATTGCTGGCGTCAGGACCTAAACCTGGTGCGTCTACCAATTTCGCCACCCGCGCGGATGTCAACAGGACGGCGGGGCCGCCTGCGGCGACCCCTTCTGTGCTTGGTAAACCGCGTATTTTAGCCTTGAGCGGCGAGCGCTCCGGCAGGGTGTTCCAGAGCATGCTCCTGGCCCGCGGGCTTGACGCGGAACCAGGCTGCGTACATCGCGGGCAGCGCGAGCAGGGTCAGCACCGTCGCGACGATCAGGCCACCCATGATGGCGACCGCCATCGGGCCCCAGAAGACGCTGCGCGACAGCGGGATCATGGCGAGCACCGCGGCGGCCGCGGTCAGGATGATCGGGCGCAGGCGCCGCACCGCGGCTTCGACGATCGCCGTCCAGGCCGGCACGCCGCGCGCGCGGTCCTGCTCGATCTGGTCGATCAGGATCACCGAGTTGCGCATGATCATGCCCATCAACGCGATCACGCCGAGCAGCGCGACGAAGCCGAACGGGCGGTTCAGCAGCAGCAGCGCACCGGCGACGCCGGCAATGCCCATCGGCCCGGTCAGGAACACCAGCACCGAGCGGCTGAAGCTGTGCAGCTGCAGCATCAGCAGCGTGAACATGATGAACAGCATCAGCGGTGCGCCGACTGCGATCGAGCCCTGGCCCTTGCTGCTTTCTTCCACCGCGCCGGCGACGTCGATGCGGTAACCCGGCAGCATCTTGGCGCGGATGGGCTTAAACAGCGGGTCGAGCTGCGCCGTCACCGTGGCGCCTTGTATGCCGTCGACGATGTCGCCCTGCACGGTGGCTGCATAGTCACGCCCGTCGCGCCACAACACGCCCGGCTCCCAGACGAACGCAGCACGCGCGATCTGGCTGAGCGGGATGCTGCGGCCGGTGGTCGTTGGCACGTAGGCGCTGGCGAGATCGGTGATCTGGTCGCGCTCCTCGATCGGCTGGCGCAGCACGATGTCGATCAGCTTGTCGCCGTCGCGGTACTGGCCGATGGTGCTGCCGCTGTTGATGACACGCGCCGCCTGGGCGATGGCCTGGCTCGACACGCCGAGGGCACGTGCCTTGTCCTGGTCGACTTCCAGGCGCAGCACTTTCACCGACTCGTTCCAGTTGTCGTTGATGCCGCGCAGGTTGGGGTTGGTGCGCATGATCGCCTTCACCTCGTCGGCGTAGGCGCGCACCTTGGCCGGGTCGGGGCCGACGACGCGGAACTGCACCGGGTAGGCCACCGGCGGCCCGTTGGGCAGCAGCTTGGCGCGGCCACGCACCTCGGGGAACTCGCTGGCCAGGATCTCGGGCAGCTGGCTGCGCACGCGGTCGCGCGCGGCCTTGTCCTTGGGCATAACGACGAGCTGGCTGACGTTGCTTTGCGGGAATATCTGGTCCAGCACCAGCACGAAACGCGGCAGCCCGCTGCCGATCCAGGTCGTGACGTTGGCCACGCCGTCGAGCTTCATGATGCGCGCCTCGACACGCTTGGTGACCTCTTCATTCGCCGCGTACGACATGCCTTCGGGGTACCACAGGTCGACCAGCACTTCGAGCCGGCTCGAATCGGGGAAGAACTGGTTCTGCACCTTGCCCATGCCTGCCAGGCCGAGCACCAGCGTGCCGATGGTCAAGCCGATCGTGATCCAGCGGTGCTCGACGCACCAGTTCACGAGCGCGCGAAAGCGGGTGTAGAACGGCGTGTCGAAGAGCTCATGCGGCTGCTCGCCTTCGGCATGCGGCTTCGATTTGAGCAACAGCGTGCCGAGGTAAGGCACGAAGTAGACCGAGACCAGCCACGAGATCAGAAGCGCCGCCGCGGTCACCGCGAAGATCGCGAAGGTGTACTCGCCGACCGTCGACTTCGCCATCCCGATCGGCAGGAAACCGACCGCGGTGATCAGCGTGCCGGTGAGCATCGGCATCGCGGTCGCCTCGTAGGCGAAGGTCGCGGCGCGGGCCTTGTCGTAGCCCTCTTCGAGCTTGCGAACCATCATCTCGACCGCGATGATCGCGTCGTCGACCAGCAGGCCGAGCGCGATGATCAGCGAGCCGAGCGAGATCTTGTGCAGGCCGACCCCCCAGTAGTACATCGTGACGAAGGTGATCGCAAGCACCAGCGGGATCGTGATGCCCACCACCGCGCCGGGCCGCCAGTCGAGCGTGAACTTCCACGAGCCGGGCTTGAAGTGCAGGCCGAGCGCGACGAAGCTCACCGCCAGCACGATCAGCACCGCCTCGATCAGCACGCCGACGAACTCGCCGACCGAACGCGCGACCACCGTCGACTGGTTCTGGAACTGGCGCATCTCGATGCCGGCCGGAAGATCGGCGCTGATCGCATCGGTGGCCGACTTCAGCGCGTGGCCGAGCTCGATGATGTCGCCGCCTTTGGCCATCGAGATGCCGAGCGCCAGCACCTCCTTGCCCTGGTCGCGCACCTTGACCTGCGGCGGGTCGACATAAGCGCGCTTGACCGTCGCGATGTCGCCGAGCTTGAAGCTCGCACCGGCAGCGCGGATCGGGAACTGCTTCAGGTCGTCGACCGAATTGAACTGCCCGCCGACCCGCACCTGCAGGAAGTCGGTCGGCGCGTTGATGACACCGGCCGATTCGACCGCGTTCTGCTGGCCGATCTGGGCGAGCACGGTGTTGAAGTCCAGCCCCATCGCAGCGAGGCGCTTTTGCGAGATCTCGATGAAGATCTTCTCGTCCTGCGCGCCGAAGATCTCGACCTTGTTGACGTCCTTGACCTTCAGCAGGCGCTGGCGCACGCGGTCGGCGTGTTCCTTCAGCTCTTCGTAGCTGAACCCGTCGCTCGACAGCGAGTAGATCGAGCCGTAGACATCGCCGAACTCGTCGTTGAAGAACGGCCCGATCACGCCACCCGGCAGCGTGCCGCGAATATCGCCGAGCTTCTTGCGCACGCTGTACCAGATCTGCGGCATCTCCTTCGGCGGCGACGAGTCCTTGACCTGGAAAATGATCAGCGTTTCGCCGGGCTTCGAGTAGCTGCGGATCTTGTCGGCGTAGGGCACTTCCTGCAGCGTCTTCTCGAGCTTGTCGGTCACCTGGTCGGCGATCTGCTGCGCGGTCGCGCCCGGCCAGTAAGCCCGGACCACCATCGCGCGGAAGGTGAACGGCGGGTCTTCGTCCTGCCCGAGCTGGAAGTAGGCCGCCAGGCCCAAGAGCAGCAGCACCAGCAGCAGGTAGCGCGTCAGCGCCGGATGTTCGAGCGCCCACTTGGAGATGTTGAACGAGCCCGGCTTGGCGCCGGCGGGAGTCAGCGATGAAGGCAGCGCGCTCACGGGGACCTCGCTCACTTGACCGTTATCGCGGTGGCGACTGCGGCCGCGGCGGTCGCGGTGCCTGCGGCGGCGCCGGGGTCGACGTAGAGCTTCACCTTCTGGCCGGGGTTCAGCACATGCACGCCGGCGGTCACGACGATCTGGCCGGGCTTGAGTCCGCCGGCGATCACTGCTTCGTTGCCGTCGGCACCGGCCAGCTGCACCGGCTGCGCCTTGACGCTCAGCGCTTCGCCGTCGCGTTCGACCACCCACACGACGGTGCGGCCCTGCTCTTCCTTCAGCGCCGACAGCGGCAGCTTGTTGATGCCCGCGGTCTTGGGCAGCTCGACCAGCATCGTCGCGGTCTGACCGAGGCGCACGGCGGCGGACGCATCGCCCAGATCGGCCTTGACGAGGAAGGTGCGGGTCATCGGGTCGGCGGCCGCAGCGATCTCGCGGATCGTCGCGGTAAGGGGCTCGCCCTTCCCGCCCCACAGCCGCACCCTGAAGCGGCCGTTCTGAGACGCCAGCGTCTTGATCAGCCCGACCTTGTCTTCGGGCACCGAGAACACCACGTCGCGCGGACCGTCGTGGGCCAGACGCACGACCGGCGAGCCGGCGGCCACGACCATGCCGGGCTCGGCGTCGACGCCGGTGATGACACCGCTCGCGTCGGCCACCAGCGCCGCGTAGGCAGCCTGGTTGCCCTGCGCGCTGTTCTGCGCCTTGGCTTGGTCCATCTGGGCCTTCGCGGCAGTCAGCGCGGTGTCGCGCCGCTCGAGCTCGGCCGAGCTGATGAACCCCTGGTCGCGCAGCTCCTTGAAGCGCTTGAAGTCGGCCGCGGCCTGCGCATAGTTGGCGTCGGCGGCGACCCAGGCGGCGCGGGCTGCGTCCTGTCCCAGCTTCAGGTCCTGCGGGTCGAGCTGGGCCAGCACCTGGCCGGCCTTGACGATGCTGCCGGCATCGACGCTACGCCGAGTGATCTTGCCGCCGACGCGAAACGACAGCCGCGATTCGGTGCGGGCCCGCACCTCGGCCGCGTACTCCTGCACGCCGCCGGCGGCATCGCTCGACACGGTCACGGTGCGCACGGCACGCACTGGATCCGGTGCGGGTTCGGTCTTGGAACAGGCAGCCAGCAGCGCGGCACTGGTCAGCACGATGGGCAGGACGTAACGCATGGTCTTCCTTGGGGCGAGCGGGCGACGAGGACAAGCCAGAACTGCACAACTGACTGACTGGTCAGTAATATATGCGTGACAACCCTCGGTGTCAAATCGCTTTCGCGCGGGCCCGCCGTGCGCGGATGGCGAGGCGATTCCACGTGGACAATGCAGCCCGTGAGCGTCAACCACTACGAAAACTTTCCGGTCGCTCCGGTGCTGTGTCCGCCGCGTTTGCGGCCCGCGGTCGAGGCGATTTATGGCTTCGCTCGAACCGCCGACGACCTGGCCGACGAGGGCGACGCCAGCGCCAAACAACGCCTCGCGGACCTGGCCGGGTACCGGCGTGACCTCGCCGCCGTCGCCGAGGGCCGGCCGGTGTCGGAGCGTTGGCGCGCCGTGTTCGAACCTTTGTCGCGCGCCGTCGCGCAGTTCGCCTTGCCGATGTCGCTGCTGAACGATCTGCTGTCGGCCTTCGAGCAGGACGTGGTCAAGCAGCGCTACGCCGATCGCGCCGAGCTGCTGGACTACTGCCGCCGTTCGGCGAACCCGGTCGGGCGCCTGCTGCTGCACCTGTACGGCGTGGCGGACGAGGTCTCGCTGGAGCGCTCGGATGCGATCTGCACTGCGCTGCAACTGGCCAACTTCTGGCAGGACCTGAGTGTCGACACGACGCGCGGCCGCCTGTATGTGCCGCTCGCCGACTGCGCGCGCCACGGTGTCGCCGCGGCAGCGCTGATGGCACGGCAAGACCCACCGGGCGGGCGTACGCTGGTGGCCGAGATGGCCGACTGGACCCGCTCGATGATGTTGTCCGGCGCACCGCTCGTGCACACGCTGCCTGGGCGCGCCGGCTGGGAGCTGCGGCTGGTCGTGCAAGGCGGGCTGCGCATTCTTGACAAGATCGCGCGCATGAACTTCGGCACGCTGCAATCGCGCCCGACACTGAACGCGCTCGACCTGCCGCTGCTCGTCTGGCGCGCACTCTGGATGCGCCGCCCGGACACCGCGCCGGCGAGACAGGCCGCATGACCCCCGAACAATACGTGCAGGACAAGGCGGCCCGAAGCGGATCGAGCTTCTACTACGCCTTCCTGTTCCTGCCGCCGCCGCGGCGCGCCGCAATCACCGCGTTTTATGCGTTCTGCCGCGAGGTCGACGACGTGGTCGACGAGGTCAGCGACCCGTCGGTGGCGGCCACCAAGCTCGCCTGGTGGCGCAAGGAGGTGGCGACCGGTTTCGCCGGCCAGCCGAGCCACCCGGTGATGAAAGCCTTGCTGCCGCACGTCGCCGACTACGGCATCGAGGTGGCACACCTGAACGCCGTCATCGACGGCTGCCAAATGGACCTGGAGCAGACCCGCTTCCTCGACTTCGCCGGCCTCGCGCGCTACTGCCATCTGGTGGCAGGCGTGGTCGGCGAGGTGGCGGCCAACATCTTCGGCCGCACCAGCGACACCACTGTGCAGTACGCCCACCAGCTGGGCCTCGCGATGCAGCTCACCAACATCATCCGCGATGTCGGCGACGACGCGCGGCGCGGCCGCATCTACCTGCCGGTGTCGGAGCTGCAGCGCTTCGACGTCAAGGCCAACGAGATCCTGGCGCGCGCCGCACCGTACGGCTACAGCGAACGCTTCACCGCATTGATGAAGTTCCAGGCCGAGCGCGCACACCGCTGCTACGACGAAGCGCTGGCGCTGCTGCCCGAAGCCGATCGCGCGGCGCAGAAGCCGGGGCTGATGATGGCCAACATCTATCGGACCCTGCTGCGCGAGATCGAGGCCGACAACTTCCAGGTGCTGCACCAACGCACCTCGCTGACGCCGCTGCGCAAGCTGTGGATCGCGCTCCGCACCAACTGGCGGGGACGCTAGATGGCTCAGCGAACGGTCGCCGTCGCCGGCGGCGGCTGGGCCGGTCTGGCCGCGGCGATCGAGGCGACGCTGCTAGGTGACGCGGTCACGCTGTTCGAGATGGCGCCGCAGCTCGGCGGGC
>Ga0209515_10001685_pt1 | contig 36210 bp, 24 predicted proteins | sample Subgroupgradi54m_FD_187454 | JGI IMG/M metagenome (GOLD analysis project Ga0209515, IMG submission 187454) | Subsurface groundwater microbial communities from S. Glens Falls, New York, USA - GMW60B uncontaminated upgradient, 5.4 m (SPAdes)... ... | reverse complement strand
CCAATCGAGTCGTTCAGCGCGAGACCGACTTCGCCCTCTATCGCGAGCGCAACGTCGTCGAGCGATTCTTTAACCGCCTCAAGGGGTTCCGCGCCATCGCAACCCGCTACGACAAGCTTGCCAGCACCTTCCTGGCTGCCGTCTACCTCGTCTCGGCCGCCATCTGGCTCAACTGACGACACGCCCTAGATATCAGCGAACCATCGCCACCAGATCCCCCGTCCGGCAGCCGGGTTCGGCGGGGGTGGAGCGGGCCACCAGCAGGCTGTAGCGCCCGCGCGTCGAGAACCGCGGTGCAATGGCGTCGGCGGCGGCGCCGAACCCCCAGAACAGGTCGCCCCTGACTCGCCCCTTGATGGCTCCGCCGGTATCCTGGGCGACGACGGTGCGGCGCAGGGGGCCGGTGGCCGGGACCGAGTCGGTTTCCAGCCACAACGGCACGCCCAGAGGGATGTGGCGCGGGTCGACGGCGAGGCTGCGCCCCGGCGTCAGCGACGCGCCCATGGCGCCGATCGCCGAGTCCCCGTCGCGCATTTGGAAGAACACCATCGACAGGTTCATCTCAATCAGTTCGCGGGCGCGAGCCGGGTTCTTCCTGGCCCATTGGCGGATGAAGTCGTGCGACAGCTTGCTCAGAGGCGCAACCCCGTGGTCGGCGAGGGCCCGGGTGATGAAATACGGGGCGTAGCCGTTCTGTCCGGCATAGCCGACGGCGAGGATCCGCTCATCCGGCATCTGGACCCGGCCCGAGCCTTGAAGCTCCAGGAACAGGGCATCAATGGGATCGTCGATCCACAGCAGCTCCTGGCCCTGCAGGGCGCCACGGGCAATTTCCGCCCGGGTCGGCATGTCCTGGCCCGGCGCCAGAGAGGGGCGTCGGTAGATCGGCACGGTGTAGCGCTTGCTGGGCTTCCAGCTACCCTTGACCAGACTCTCGTAATAGCCGGTGAAATTGCCTTCGCCGGCAATCGACGTTACGGTGAACCAGGATTCGAAGAAGCGCCGCGCCGCCTGCCGCTCTTCCGGCACGCGGCCCGCCGCCTCGCAGGCGGCCTTCCAGCCGCTAGCGGTACCACCGCCGGCCTGGGCCGGCTCGTCCCAGCGTTGCCGCGCCGCCCAGACGACACAGGATTTGCGGAAGGCTCGCAGGGCGGCGGCGTGATCGTCGTCGTGCCAGCCGGACAACTGGCAGACCGCCTCGCCGGAGATTGACGCCGCGCAGGACGTCAGGGTCGCCATCAGCAGGCCCGCCGACATCAGCCGGCTCAGGGTACGGCGCAGGGGAACGCCGGGGAAAAGGGATGCGCCGTCCATCTTGGTCTCCGCTTGCAGTCGAGTGTCAACCGATGCTGCGGGACGCCTTGACCGTGTGCAGGGCTCAGCGCCGACCCGACGCGGGCGTGGTCGCCACCAGATTGGCCGGTTGGGGGGCCAGGTTCTGGACCAGGGTTTCCCGTTCCTTGGCGACGGCGCGGAACGCCTTCAGGTCCGCTCCCTCCAGGCGGCGTTTGGCGGCCAGGTCAAGCCGCGACGGATCGATGGCCTGACCATTGCGGCATACCTCGAAGTGGAGGTGTGGACCGGTGGCCTGGCCGGTGGCTCCGACCTTGCCGATGACCTGCCCCTGGCGCACCCGCTGGCCGACGCGCAAGCCGGGAGCCAGGCGCAGGAGATGGCCATAGGCGGTCTCCAGGGCCGCCGTGTGGCGCAGCCGCACGAACGTGCCATAGCCGCCCTTGGTGCCTGCCTCGACCACCACGCCATCTCCGGCGGCATAGACCGCCGTGCCTGAGGGCGCGCCGAAGTCGACGCCGCGATGCATGCGGCTGTAGCCCAGGATCGGATGCCGGCGCATGCCGAAGCCCGAGGTGATGCGGATGGCATCCAAGGGCGTGCGCAGCAGCGCCTTGCGGATGCTGACCCCGTCGGCGTCGAAATACTCCGCCTCGCCGCCGCGCGGCGCGTGGCGCAGGATCGACAGCGTCCGGCCGCCCAGTTTCAGCCGGGCGAACAGCAGCGGGCCGGCCGAGACGACACGGCCGGAGGCGGTGGTCGAGCGCTCGTACAGCACCTCGATCACGTCACCGGGATGAAGGTCACGCTGGAAGTCCACCTCGTGGGAGAAGAGGCGCACCGCACCGGCCAGCACGCCATACGGCACCCCCGCCGCCACGGCGGCATCGTACAGGCTGCTCTGGACGGTCAGGCGAGCCGCCGCCGTACCATGGGTCACCGCCTCGACCTCGACCCGTCCCGTGAAGCCGTCGCCAGTCCGGGCCACGGTGATGGTGCGGGTGGCGTCGGGCGCCAGGGACAACGCCCGCAAAACCTCGCCCTCACCGTCAGGCACGAAGAGGAGGTGGATATCCTGGCCGGACTGCAACTGCCGTGGATTGACATGGCGGCGCAGCACGGCGACCACTGCGGTGACGTCGGCCGCGGCGACGCCGGCATCGCCCAGCAGGTCAAGCAGGGTATCGCCGGGGTCCAGGGTGACCACCGTCTCGCGCGGCCCCCGTGGCACGACCTCCGGGGGGGCGACGTCGGTCGGCGGAACCACGGGCAGCGGCTCCGCGTCGACAGGGGGCTGGGGTATCGCCGACGGTGCCGCGATTGGCGCAGGATCGGCCGGCCAGGGCGTGACGGAGCCAAGTGCCAGGCCCACCGCCAGGATGCCGGCGGCGAGAAAGGGTGCACGGGGCCGCCGGGGGGTGTCATAGGCGGCGCTATGGGTGGCGAGATGCATGGGGAGTCCTCCACTCAGCGCGACAAAGATCGCGACAGGAGCGCCTTGGCCATCCACGGGGGACAGCGGCGCGGCCGTCCGCCGAGCAGCGCGGCGGAGTGCTCCGGGATCACGGAAAGTGCGGTGACCGGCGCGGCGTCGCTGGCGGCCAAGCCGGGATGACCCGCGGCCAGGATCAGCAGCCCCAAGGCCGTCAGGCCGATGGTGATGAGCGCCGCGCGGGGCGGTCTGGTGATGCGGCCCATGAAACGCCTCCCGATCCAAACCCGAGGATGTCACTCTGTCCTGCGGGATGGATGGGGGGTGGGGATGCCGGCTATTGGCGGCGCAGGGGGATGTCCTCGAGGATCGTCAGATCGCCGTCGTACCATGGAACCTGGCGAAAAATCTTCTTGACCTCCAGGCTGGTCGCTCGGACCACTCGGCCCAGCGTCGTTGGGCCTTGTCGCAGATGGCGCACAAACACCTCGGTGAACGGGCTGAGGCCATTCTCCGGCCCCGGGCGGGCGATATGGTATGGCGCGGTAGCATAGAAAATACCGCCGCCCTCCGTAGCCACATGGGTCTCGACCAGACGAGGGGCCGGCTCCAGCGCGCTCTTGCTCACGGCGGCGACCTGTGGCCCCTTGGTGTTCGGGTCCTCACGGCAGGCGTCGATGATTACCAGCGTGGTACGATTGAGCCCGCCCAGACGGCGGAAGATGTCATCGACGGCGAGATACTGCGCGTCAGCCTTTTCCGGCTTCAGATCGAATGGGCTGATACCGCCGATCGGTATGATATAGTTTCTACTCCTAGACGACGTTCCGTGACCGCTAAAATAGAACAGAGACAATATCGGTGATTTTTCGACATTCAACGATATAACGAAATCGGCAATTGCATTGTCGAGTGTCTGGCGATCGACATCAGTGATCTTGACGATGTCGAAGCCATGTTCGCGCAGGACGGCCTCCACGGCCGCACCGTCGTTCCGCACGCTGGGCAGGGACCCCCAGGCGATACCGTCATAATGACTGTTGGCAATGATTAAGGCTTTGCGTAGCCCCTGATGCAGTGGCGGAATCACCACTTCCGGCTCCTTGCGCCGGATGATCAGCGTGGTCTTTGCCGACTGTCCGCTCGCCGCTTCAGCGATCACATCAATGGCCTGTTCCCCGGGGATCAGACCGGCTAATTGGAAGGCAAAGGCTCCGTCGGGCGCAACGATGAGGGACTTGCCAGCGGCCATCAAGGAGAGACCTTCGCGATCACCGAGCACACGGCCGGTAACCCTGACATTGTCAGCGGTCGTTTCTATCTGCGGCGGAATGCTCAGCTGTAACGGTTCTGCTTCGGAAGAGTTTACCGTCGCCGGTAGAGTTAAGCCCTTTACGGTCGCTACTCTCTTCAGAGCGGCGGCCACTAGATCTGCACGCCGATATTTGGCAAGCGCCTCGGTGGGCAATACGTTTAGGCCATCAACCACTGCAAGATAGTCTTCGGCTTCCCGTGATCCGGTAAAATATCCCTCCGGCGTCAAGGCTATCCATCCCTGCGGGAGGGGAATAAATGAAAGGACAAGCGTCCCATCATCCATGTTCCACAGGCGAGCGATTCCGTCATATCCTCCCGTTAATACCCGGTGGCCGTAAGGTCCGAAGGCTACGGAATTGATCCTTCCCGAACCTCCCTCAAGGCGATTTACCTCCTTGCCGCTTTTGATATTCCATATCCGAGCGGTGTTGTCGTCCCCTCCCGTCAACGCCGTGCCACCATCCGGTGAGAACGCCACTGATGTAACTGCTCCTTGGTGGCCTTCAAAGCGGCGCATCTCCTTTCCGGTTTCAATGTCCCAAAGGCGAGCGGTGCCATCGCTGCTTCCTGTCAAAGCCATACGGCCATCGGGAGAGAAAATCGCGACAAGAAGTTGATTGTTGTGTCCGACAAAGCGACGTATTTCCTTTCCGCTTTCGACATCCCACAGGCGGGCGGTCTTATCGCCGCTTCCCGTCAACGCAAAGCGTCCAGTCGGTGAAAAAACAACGGAGAATACCCACCCGCCATGTCCTTCGAAGCGACGCAACTCCTTGCCGCTCTCATTATCCCACAGACGCATGGTATGGTCTTGGCTTCCCGTCAGCAACGTCCGACCGTCAGGTGAGAAAGCGACAGAGTTGATCCGTTCTTTATGTCCGATAAGGGAGTGTAGCTTTGCACCAGAGTTCGTATCCCATAACTGCGCAGCGGCATCATGGGAGGTCAAAATCTGTCTGGTATCTGGTGAGATGGATGCGTTGACACCTTCACTGAACCTACGAAGCTCATTGCCAGTAGTGACGTCCCATAACGCTGTGAACAAAACGCAACCAATCAATATGGAGCGGTCATCTGCTGAAACGCTTATAGACGTAATTTGCTGATTTCCGCCTGTATATCCGTGCCCAAAGCGGCGAATTTCACTGCCTGTATTTATGTCAAGTTGATGTATATTGTTGTCGCGTCCTCCAATTAGGATTGATCGACCATTTGTCGAGTAGGTGGCGCTATTGATATGGAAATATTCAGTGCGATAGCTGTGCAATTCTTTTCCATTCTCGACGTTCCATAGCCGGGCTGTATTACTTCCGGATAGCACTGTACGGCCATCGGGCGAGAAGGCGACGGAGCTGACATATGTTTCGTGTCCCTCAAAGCGCTGCACTTCCTTGCCGCTGCGGACGTCCCACAGGCGGACGGTCATGTCTTTGCCTCCCGTCACCGCCATACGCCCGTCGGGCGAGAAGGCGACCGATGTGATCCATGCTTCATGCCCCTCAAGGCGCTGTACTTCCTTGCCGCTGCGGATATCCCACACGCGGGCGGTCCCATTGCTGTCCCCGGTCAGCACCGTTTGTCCATCAGGCGAGACAGCGACCGAGGTGACCCATGTTTTATGGCCATCAAAGCGCTGTACTTCCTTGCCGCTGCGGATATCCCACACGCGGGCGGTCCCATCGCCGCTCCCGGTCAGTACCGTTTGTCCATCAGGTGAGACAGCGACCGAGTTGACCCCGTATTTATGCCCATCGAAGTGCTGTATTTCGTTGCCACCACGGATATCCCACAGGCGGGCCGTACGGTCGTCTTTGCCTCCCGCAACCACCCACCGACTGTCGGGCGAGAAGGCGACGGAGGTAACGGTTCCGTGCTGCCCACTGAAATGCAGTAATTCCTTGCCGCTATCCGTTTCCCATAATCGGACGGTCCCATCATCGCTACCGGTGGCCACCCAGCGACCATCAGGTGAGGGAGCGACCGCGCGTACCGTATCGCCATGGCCCAATTGCGGCGTCACGACCTCGTTGGCCCGTACGGCATTCGCCACGCCCGAGGCAAGAATTATCGAAACGACAAAAAATTGAATCGCCTGCTGTGGAGACATCCACATCGCTATTCTCCTCAAGAATATATCCGTTCTCCTCGTATTGGTGATCATGCCGAACCCCATCCCCCCAGTCTACCCCCGACACCCCCGCCCCGCCGTGACCAGATCCACCCGCCGCACCACCGCTCCCCCACCCCGGCCATCCAGCACCGCAACCGCGGCATCACTCCCGGCGACGCTCCCGGCCAAAGCCTCCCGGTCCGCCTGCTCGCTCTGCCACGGCCACACCCGCGTCCATACCGCAACCACCGCCGGCCCCGGCTTGTTCGGGGTGGGCAGGGCGCAGGACCAGACGGGGCCGTCGGTGTCGGCTTCGGTGCGGCAATAGAGGCTGCGTTCGGTGCCGGCGATCAGGATGGGGGGTGAGCCCTGGACCAGCACCGCCGCCGCCGGCTCGGCCTGTAAGGGCCAGAGGGGTTGCGGCAGGCGGACACGGAGCAGCAGGCGCTGGCCGGCCGGCAGGGCGGGATGATCGGCGGGGCCACACAGGGCGGTGGGGATGTCGGTGGTCTTGCCGCTCCAGCGGGCCAGGACGGCGTTGCCGGTGACGGCCGGCCAGGGCAGCAGGGTCGGCGTTGCCGGCGGCAGGGTCAGGGGCAGCGCGGTAAGGCACAGGCCGGCGGCTCCGGCCAGTCCCAGCCGCCAGGGCCGCCGCCGCGGCGATTGCTGGGGTTTGATCCCGGCATCCTTGGGAGGCGAGGCGGGAGCCGCCGGCCGGGGTGGGGGCGGCTCCCGCCGGACCGCGGTGAGGGCGTCGAGGCGGCGCAGCAGGTCCGCTGCGCCGGGACGCGCCTCGGGCCGCCGGGTCAGCATGTCCAGGAGCAGCGCCGCGAGATCCGTCAGCGGCGGCAGCCGCACCGACGCGCCGGCCAGGACGATGGTGGCGGCGGGATCCTCGGCGGCGGACAGGGTGCGCAGTTGCGCGACGATCCAGGCCTGGGACACGGTCGGCATGCCGCCCCCGCCCAGGACGATCTGCAGAACCCGGCCGAGAGAGTAGATGTCGGCCTTGCCGCTGTTGATCCGCTTGTGCGAGCGACGCTCGTAGACCGCCTGCACTTCCGGGGCGCTGCACTGAGCGTTGCCGAAGACGCTGCGGGTGCCGTCCGTCTCAAGCGCCGTCTTGAAGCCGCCGAAATCGGCAAGAACCCACGAACCGGCAGCGGTCAGCAGAAAGTTGCCCGGCTTGACGTCGCGGTGGGCGCCGTTGGTGCCGTCGCCGGGCAGGTCATGGATGGCGGCCAGCGCGGTCAGACCGGCCCGCATCAGGGCCAGGAACCCCGGCAGGCTGCGCAGCGTCCGGGCGGCCTGGGCGAACTCCGGCCGCTCCGGGTTCGCCCGCACATCGCGGAGCGATCCGAGGCAGCGCTCCATCACCAGCGCCAAGGTTCCGGCATAGGCGGCGGGGGCGCTGACCTCGCCGTGATGCCGCAGATGGACCACGTTGACCCGGTGCGGATCGCCATGCTTGTCGCGAATGCCCTTCAGGCCGTCGATTTCGCGCAGGAAGACCGCGTGATAGAGCGGGGTCGCCGTCGCGGCATCATACCGGGCCCGCTCCGCCAGGTTGACCACCTTGACGACGATGTCGCCGGGGATGCCGCCGTCCACCGAGCGAGCGGGAAAGACCTCGCCGTAAGACCCTTCGCCGGCCCGGCCCCACGAGGCCAGACACTCGAAGCGCCGGCCTGCGATAACGAAGATCTCTCCGGGGGTCGGCATGACGGTCAGCTCCAGCGTTTCAGAGGCTCGCACGGGTTCTGCGGGATGCCGGCCACATCAGCGCTCACCAGATGAAGCGGCGGCCGGGCCGGGGCGCGGGCCGCGGGTTCGTCCAGGGCCATGGTCCACACCGCCTGAAGCCGCGCGGTCAGATCGGCGGCGCGGGCGGCCTCGCCGCGCTGCCGTGACGCCACCGCGTCGCGCTCCAGCGCCGCCGCCAAGCGTAACAGCACGTCGGCCTGATGATCGGCGATGAACTCCCCACCGGGATGCAGGCCGTCGATGAACAGCCGCCGCACCAGTTCGTGGTCCGCCATGTCCGTGAGCAGGCCGAGCAGCACCGGCAGGTTGGGCCGCGTTTCCCGCAGGACGTCCTTTTCCTCCGCCGTCAGCCACGGCATGTGTCCCAGCTCCATTCTTGCCTCCCCTCCTTGACCGTCACCCTTGGCTGCGGGACGGCTGGCGACGGCGCTGACGAGCGCGAGGGTTGATCGTCAAGCGGCAGCGGTGTGATAGTGGGTCCGGGCACGGAGGGGAGAAAACCGATGGCGCGCCTGGTCTGGCTGGTTCTGGCGGTTGCGCTGTGGATGGTCGCGGGCGCGGATGCCGCGCGTGCCGAGGAGCGGCTGGCCTTGGTGATCGGCAACAAGGGCTACACACGGGAAGGGTGGATGCCGGTGATTCCCGCCGAGGCCGATGCCCGCGACATGGCGGCGGTGCTCAGGGGTCTGGGCTTCGAGGTCACCGAACTCGTCAACCTGGACCGCCGCCGGCTGCTGTCGGCGGTCCAGACCTTCGGCGAGCGGGTCAAGGCGATGAAGGGCGGCGGCATCGCCCTGGTGTATTTCTCAGGTCATGGCGTCGGCCTGCCCGGCAATGACAACTACCTGATCCCCATCGACGTGGGGGTGCGCTCGGCGGCGGAAATCGAGCGCGACGCCCTGTCGCTGGGGTTCCTGCTGCGCCAGTTGGGCGCGGCGCCCAACCGGCTGAATGTCGTCATCCTCGACGCCTGCCGCGACGACCCCTTCACCTCTTCGGGCGGCGGCGTGAATTACGCGAAGGGGGTGGAAGGCTTCCAGCCCACCAGACTACCCGAGGGCACCATCCTGCACTCCGCCGCTAGCCCCGGCACCCGGGCGCGATGGATCGAGGGCCGCGACAACAGCCTGTACACTGCCCATTTCAAGCGCGAGATCGCCGTGCCGGGACGGTCGCTGCAGGAGGCGCTGACGGCGACCGAGGAGGCGGTGGTGGCCGAGGCGAATCAGCGCGAGTTCGTCCAGACGCCATGGTTCGAGGGCCGCCTGTCGCTGGCGTCGAGGGTCTGGCTGAAGCCGGGCGAGCAGCTTCCTCCGCCGAAATACGTCCAGGACTGCGCCGACTGTCCGGAACTGGTGAAGATTCCCGCCGGATCGTTCGAGATGGGCTCGGGCGAGGAGGAGCGGAAGTGGTATGTGTCGCAGGGTGGTAACGAGGAATTCGTGGCGCGGGAGGCGCCACGGCACCGGGTGACGATCAGCCGAGAGTTCCTGCTAGGGCGAACCGAGGTGACGCGGGGGCAATTTGCGGCGTTCGTCAACGACAGCGGCTATCCGACTACCGGCGGCTGTAGCGGATTCGAGAGGAAGACGGATGAGAAGCTGTCGTGGCAAGATCCTGGGTTTAGCCAGACGGACCAGGATCCGGTGGTCTGCGTGAGCTGGGAGGATGCGCAGGCCTATCTGCGCTGGCTGAGCGGTAAAACCAGCAAGAGCTATCGTCTGCCCAGCGAGGCGGAGTGGGAGTACGCGGCGCGGGCGGGAACGACGACCTGGCGCTACTGGGGCGACGACAAGAACAACACGGCCATTTGCGCCTATGCCAATGGTTTTGACGAAACAGCGATGACAGAAAATTTGCCCATGCTTGATGTAGTTAACTGCAGTGACGGTTATGCGCACACGGCGCCAGCAGCCATTTTCAAGCATAACAATTTTTTATTGCATGATATGCTGGGAAATGCGTGGGAATTGGTCGATGACTGTTTTCATATCAGCTACACTGATGCTCCGAGCAATGGAATGACATGGGCAGCAGAAAGGTGTGAAAGCCGCGTTCTTCGTGGCGGCTCCTGGTATTATCCTCCGCGCGTCCTCCGCTTGGCCATCCGCATCACAATGCCTCCCGGCGATCGGTCCTTTACGTCCGGCTTTCGCGTGGCCAGGACTTTTTAGACTTTGTATTTTTCTGCTTTTTTGGGCGGAGCCAAGAGAGGAATGACCAGTTCCGGAGCGCGGACAACGGGTCCGGCGCTTGAGGCAATGTACCAGTTTCTCCTGTGGCTGGTGCCGACCGTGGAAGGGTTTCCGCGCAGTCAGAAGTTCCTGCTGGGCGATCGCATCCAGTCGACGGCGCTGGACGTGCTGGAACGGCTGGTGGAGGCGACCTACACGCGGGCGCGGAGCGGGCTGCTGGTTCAGGCCAATCTGGGGGTGGAGAAGCTGCGTTTCCTGTTCCGGCTGGCCATGGACCTGAAGCTGCTCGACCTGCGGCGCTACGAGCACGCGGCACGCAGCCTGGACGATATCGGCCGACATGATGATCCCCGCCCGATGCCCGTCCTGACCGTTCGCGGTGCTGGGCATCGGGCACCCATCCCGCAGAGACCTTGCAGGCATCCCCTTCACGAGGTTTCCTGCCATGTCCCTGTTCGATCGCCTGCCGCTCATCGAGCGCCCCGCGCGCTCCCCCCGCGACACCGTCACCGCCACCGACCCCGCGCCGCCGCCGTCGGTGATGCAGAACGGCCCCTATCACACTCTGGTCCTGCGCGGCATCACCAACCCCTTCGCCGAGGGCATGGCGGTGTCCCTGTGGATGCCGCCGGGGCTGCTTGGCAGGCGCGACCGCATCCACGCCGATGGCCGGGGTGATTATCGTCTCAAGCAGTTCCTCGAGACGCACACCCAGAGCCAGATGGTGTTCCCCGAGAGCGGCGGCGACATCAAGGAGACCCATCAGGTCTACGCCCATGTGGTGGTGCGGATTCCCCGTGAGCTGTTCGAGCGGGATCTGTACGACGCCGATGGTGACAACTCCGGCCGGTTGATCGTCGGGCTGCGGCATCTGCACAACCGCGACTTCGGCCGCAACCTCTATGGCGCCAGCCAGCCGCGCTACGTGGTGGCGCCCCACGATGGTCCGGCGGACATGGTGATGGTCATCGTCGGCCGTGGCCTTCATCTGCCGGCCGAGGGCGACCGGCCGACCCACACGGTGTCGCTGCGCTTCCGCGACGCTACCGGCGCCGAACGCGACCTTCCCGGACCGACCGTGCCGCTGCATCGTCCGGCGCTGCACCGCGTCGAGGACGTGCCGCTCGGGGTCTATGCCGGTGGTCAGCGCTACCTGATGTTCGCGGCCGACCTGCCGTGGTCCGGCTTTCCGTTCAGCCATGGCCGGGGGCGGGCCGTCATCGATCTCGAGCGGGGCGAGGGCCGGGGCGACGGCCAGTGGATCACCCGCACGGCGGAGACCACCAGCGATCCCGCCACCGGCGAGCGGCAGTGGCGGTTCGTCAGCCTGGAGGCGGGGGACGAGCCCGGCGCCGAGCCGGAAATTCTGACGGTGACCCTGCGGCGCCTCGCCGCCGAACCGGTCCGGCCGGTGCTGCGGCTGCTGCCCGAAGAGGATGACCACAGCGATGAGCCGGAGGACGAGGAAAAGGACGAGGAGGACGACGCCACCCTGGTGGTCACCACCAGCCGCGATCCGGCCAGCCTGTCGCTGACGGTGGCCGGCATCCTGCTGCCGCGCATCGACGGCGGCCGGGCGCCGCAGGGCCTGCGCTCCTACCGCCTGGGTTTCGACGCCGAGGGCAACCTGGCGGAGCACGGCACCCCGGCCGTGGCCGAACTGGGCGCCTCCAGCGGCAAGCCGGGAGTGTTCTACCGGCTGTGCGGCAAGGCCGGCGGTGCCTGGCGCGCGGTGGCGCTGGAACCGATCCGTCTCGACGGCGGGGCCCGGCTCGCGCTGATGCCGCCGCCGCCCGCCGTCGCCGGTCACTTCCAGGCCATGGTGCTGCTGTCCGATCCGCCGGTGCTCGCCCTCGCCGCCGGCGCGGCGCATGTGCTGGGCCGGGTCGGGGGGGTACCGGCGGTCCCGGGTGCCGCCAAGATCACCCTCGGCCTGCTCGACGAGGCCAGCACCCTGGGCTGGGACGGCCCCGGCGAGACCACCCTGGAGGCCGCCAACCTGTCGCGCAACCACCTGCTGCTGCGCGCCGAGGCGGAGGAGTTGCGCCTGCGCCTGCTCCATGGCCGCACCGCGGTGATGGTGCTGGATGCCGACGGCGACCAGCGGGCCGTGCTGCGGCCCGGCGGCCAGGATGAGGTGACGGCCCACGCGGGTGAGCTGGTGGTGCTTGGCTGCTATGTGCTCAGGGTCGGCGAGGGCGACTGATTCCGACCCGCAGAAGATAGGGAAACCGCTTTTCGGGAGGAAACCATGGAACTGTTGGGCAGATGGTGGAGCCGCAGAGGCGTGCCGGAACTGCGCGGCAAGCATCTGGTGATCGAGACCCTGCGGCTGCCGCCCGGCCAGGCGCTCGACCTCCAGGCCGTGCTGACCGGCAAGGGCGCCGTGCCGCGCCGCGCCGACGGCAGCCCCTGGCCCGGCCTGGCGGCGCTGATCAAGGCGCAAGGCGTCGAGCAGGGTGGCAAGGTGCTGGCACCCAACGACTATCTGCTGGTCCTGCCGGAGGCGGCGCTTCACGGCTTTCTCGGCGATTGCCTGGGCGGCGAGAGGCTGGCGGCGGAGCTGGAGCGTTTTCGCGCCGGTATCACCCGGCTGGTGCGTGGCCGGTTGCAGCGTGCCGGCGAGCCGGTGCGCTGCGCGGTGACCGACTGCCCGCGGCTGGCGCCGGATACCGTCTTGTTGGTGACCGGCGGTGGTGTGCGGGTGCCGCGCGCCGGGGAAGCCTGCTCCTGGCGGCTGAGCGCCGAGGGCGAGGACGAGCGGGGCAATCGCCGCTCCCTGACGGTGCGGCCCTACTACGTCCCCGCCCTGCGTGGCGGCGAGGCCGAGCTGGTGGAGGTGCCGCCGGCGGTCTATGGTGACACGGATCGGATCGCACTGGGCGGCTCGGCGGCACAGGCGCCGATCGTGCTCAGCGACTTCTTCGCCAGCGGCACGCCCCGGGTGCTGGTGGACTTCGCCCAGGGCATCGCCCGGGGGGACGGCACCCATGTCAGCCGCACCATCGCCGAGACCCGCCAGGGCGACACCCGGCGGTTCGACATCGCTTGGCAGGGCGACGACCCTGGCCTGCGTCGGCTGGTCCTGACCTTCACCCCGACCGGGACGCGGCCGGCCACAGCGGCGGAGACGGCGCAACGCGTGTCTCCGCCGCTGTGGCCGGCCGAGCGCCGCGATTCTCCGGCGCCGAGCAGGGCTCCGTCCGCCCCGGAGCGTCACGAGCCCACCCTGGGATCGGCACGTCCGATGTCCGGCGACGGCAATCCCACCCTGGTGCTGATGCGGCCGGCACCGCAGCCGCGGATGCCCGTCCCCGAGCCCCCCTCGCGGACCGAGGATGGTGGCGCCACACTGGTGCTGCTGCCGCCCCTCAAGGCGGCGGACGCGCCGCCGCCGGATGAGGGGAGCGACGACGAGACCCTGGTCACCGGCCTGCGGGCCGCGTCGCGCCTCGGGCTGCAGGTCGACGGCCTGGCCATCCCGCGCATCGACGGGGCGCAGCGGATCCCCGATCTGACCCGCTGCGACCTGGTGATCGGTGCCGATGGCATGCCGGTCCCCACCTCGGCCGCTCCCGGCACGCGGCTGTGGACCTCCGCCGAGCAGAACCGGCTGTGGTGGAAGGCGGCCGATGGCGGGCTGGGGCCGGTGGTGTTCAGCAATGGCCGCGCCGATCTCGACGGCCTGGTCCTGGAGGCGCCACCGGCCGAACTGGTCGAGCGCTACCATGCCATCCTGCCGCTCAGCCGGCCGGTGGCGCTGGCGCTGCCCGAGGCGGGAGCGCTATTGCTCGGCCGCGGCGGGAGCGACGGGGTCGCGCTGCCCAATCACCTGCTCGCCGCGACCACCGTGCAGCGTCAGGGCCGCGCCTCCGGCACCCTCGAGCGGCTCAACCTGTCGCGCCGGCATCTCCGTCTGGAGGTCGTGCGAGACGGCAAGCTGCATGCCGCGCTCGCCGAAGGCCGGTCACCGGTATGGCGGCTGTGGGCCGGTCGCGTTGTCGATCAGCTCGATCCCGGCGATGACACCGATCTTGCCCTCGACGAAGGCGATCGACTCCTCTTCGCCTGCTGGCGCCTCAAGTTCACCCGGATCTGAGCACGGAGAGCCCCCCATGTCTCCCAGAGGAATTATCGCCTTGACGATGCTGATCGTCATTGCCGTATCGGGCCTGGCCGTGCAGTGGCAGCACGTCGTCGCACTGGTCGCCGCCATGGGCGCGCCCGACCGGGTCTACGAGGATCACGAGCTCTATCGCCAGCACGTCGACGAGAATCTCATCACCCTGGCGGCCGGCGGACCGCTGGTCGCTCCCGCCAGCGATTGGGCCCTGGCCCAACTGGTGGAGGCCGAGCGGGCCGGTCGGCCGTCGCCCGGGAACGATCCGGTATTCCGGCGGCGGACCGAGTTGGTCAAGGCGCTGCATGGCAGCCGCAATGGCAAGGTGGTCCTGGAGATGATCAAGAGCTGGAACGCCAGCCGGCTGGTGGTGGCGATCCGCGATGACCGGCCCATAGCCACGCAACCGTTGGGACCACTCCAGCCGGGTGATAATCCGGCGGCATGGACGGCGTTGCGGGGCGATGGTCTGGCCGTCGCGTCGCAACGGGGAACTCCGTCCCCCGGGCATTTCGCGTTTGTCGCCGGCAACGGTGAATTGCCGGTCAGCATGTCCGACTGGCGGATCTGGGTAGGGGCCGAGCAGGTCACCCTGGGGTCGGATCTGGAGCTGACGGCGCCGGCCCGGATCACCGTGCAGATGATCGGCCGGCTGGACACCACCCGGTTGCCTCCCGGCGCCACCGTGACCTGGCGCTGCCGGCTCCAGCCGTGCACTCAGGAGAACGCCGTGGCCGCCGAGCTGGCCCTGGCCCTGCCGGCCGGACGTCATCATCTCGACCTGGCGGTCCACGCCATCACGGAAAACGGCTTTACTCTGCCTGGGCTGAAGCTGGACCGCTCGAAGCCGCCCCAGTGGTCCGAACCCAAGGCCGGCGGCGGTGTCACGGCGTCGGACATCGCGATCACCACCGCCGACGGGGTTGCCCTGTGGGATGCTGTCACCGACCATCCCACCGACATCGCCCTGCGCGGCAACTATCTGCCGCTGCTCGGTTACGGCAAGCTCGATGGCCGGGGCCTGGCGGGCCTGCTCAGCCAGAGCGGCGGGGGCCATCATGCGGCGGTGCTGACCATCGACAGCCGGCTTCAGGCCGCCGCCCAGCAGGCACTGAGCGCCGGCATCGAGGCGGCCTTTCCCGCCGACGATCCCTATCACGCACAGCGCCGCGGCAGCCTGGTCATGCTGGATGCCGACAGTGGCGCCATCCTGGCCGCCGCCCGCTATCCGGTGGCCGTGGTCCAGGCGGTCAACACCTGGGATCTGGAGCGGATGCGGATGGGCAATCCGGTCGCCGACCGGCTGTCGGACCTGGCCTGGCAGGGACTGGATCCCTATAGCATGCCGGGATCAGCCATAAAACCATTGGTGGTCGTGGCCGCTCTGCGCAATGCCGCGGACAATCCCGCCCTGCGCGCCATGATCGAGGGCTGCCGGCCCGACGCCAGGGGCTTGCTGCCCTGCACCGGCCTGTCGGTCACACAGACCGCCTATGCCATGGCCGGCCAGAGCGGCGCCATCCGCAATTTCCAGCGCGCCGATGGTAGCCACGATACGTTCGCCCTGGCGCTGCGTGGCCCCTTGCGCGATCCCCGCTGCGGCCCCGACACCACCACCCAGGTCGGTGTCGAGCGGGCCATTCAGGACAGCTTGAATATCTACTTCGTCCGGCTCCAGGAATTGCTCGATCGCGGCGAAGCACTTCAGTACGACACCCAGGCGCGGCGGCGCCGGACCAAGGATGTCACCCACGACCTGACGCGCTCGCGTCTGATCGAGACGGCCCATCAGTTCCGCTTCTTCGAGCCGCTCGACCTGCTGGGTGCCGCGCGTCCGTTGCTGGCAGCCTCGCCCGATGCGTTTGTCGGCGAGCCGGCGCAATCCGACCTTGCCGATCTGCTCAACCCCGATACCCGGGCCGGCCGCCGTTCCGGCGCAATTGATGCCGCGGCACAATCGTCGATAGGTCAACGCTGGGCCGTGTCTCCCCTGCATATCGCCCTGGTCATGTCCGGCATCGCCAGCGGCCGGATTTCCATCCCGCATCTGATCAGTGAGGTCGATGGCCAGGCCATCGCGTCGGCGTCGCCCCGCTCGGTCGAGGTGCCCGATCGCGAGCGGCTGGTGGCGGCGCTGAAGTCTCCCCCGGAGACCGGGACGGCGCACCAGGCTTTCAATGCGGCGGAGATGGGGACGGCGAAATGCGCGATGCACGGGAAAACAGGTACAGGCGAAATGCCGAAAACGACCAGCCATCCGATCCTCAATACGGCATGGTTCTCGGGTTTCGCCGACCTGGACGACGCGCTTCCCCGTCTGCCGGGCTCCGCCTCGACACCCCTGTTCGGCAGGAGGATCGCCTTTGCGGTTCAGGTGACCCACACGCACGGTGCGAAAACGCGGACGGGAGGACAGGTGGCAGCGCCGATCGTGGCGAAAGTCCTCAGGCTGCTCGCCGGCCCGCCGGCCTGAGACGGCTGTCGGCGGTGCTGTCCACCCTGTCGGCGCTGGCATTGCTGGCGGTGTTCGCGGTGGGGATGGCTCTGGCTCTCCGCGCCGCGCCGGGCGGCTGGCTGCTGGATCGGCTGGAAATCGATCCGGGGACCGGTGCCGCGCTGACGCTCGACGCCACCACCCTCGGCCACCCGGCTACCGGAGAGATCGTACCGCCGCTGATGACGGTACGGCACCAGGACGGGCATTGGCGGCTTGGCGCGGCGCGGACCGACCAGCCGGTGGGGGTGACGGTCGGGGGCCAGCGCACCGTCCTGCAATCCTGGCGCCTGACCAGCGGTGACGTGATCGAGACGCCGGTCGGGGCGATCGTCGTCGACACCGTGGAGACGGGACACGTCGCCCTCGCCGTGCGCGGCCAGCCGCGCCGTCTCGACTGGCGCCGGGGCGATCTGTCGCTGTCCGGCGACGAGCGGCGGCCGTCCTGCGCCGTGGACGGCAAGGTGCCGCTGTTCGCCGATTTGCGCCGGTCGCTCCGGCATCGGCTGTCCGACCGTCCGCAGCCGGCCCTGTCCATCGGCGGCTCGGTCACCTGCGGCGAGCGCTGGGCCGCCTTGCCCGGCCTGCCGCCGCAGGCGCTGAGCCTGTGGAGCGAGGGCGCGGCCATCTGGCTGGTGGCCGGCGATCCAGACCTCGCCGTTCACATCCGCCCGGCCAGTCAGCCCGAGCCGCGTCTCCGCCTGAGCCGGCTGGAGCGGGTCGTCGACGACCTGGCCGGCGGCGTGACCGAACTGCGGGTTGGCGGCACCACTTACGCCGTGGCACTAACCGACCATGGCGCCCTGTCCTTGCGGCCGATCCATGGCCGGGTCCTGCTCAGCGAGCCGCCCGCCCCGCCCCAGGACGGCCGCCTGCACCAGACGCTACGCCTGGTGGGCTGGCTCGGCGAGGGCACCGTTGACCCCCTTGCCGTGCTGGTGGCGATGCGTCCGGTGGGCCCGCTGCTGGCGGGCCTGTATCTGGCCGTGCTGATCCTGGTCGCCACCCCGCACGCCTATCGCCGCCACCGCTGCCAAGCGGTGTGGCCGCTGGCCGGCAAGCTGGTCCTGATGGTCGGCCTGCCGCCACTGGCGGTGGCGGCGAGCGTGCTGCTGGCGCTCGGCTGGCGGCAGATCGGTCTGGAGCCGCTGCTGATGCTGACCGGCGCCGCCTGGGGCTGGGCGACCCTGACCCAGGCGGCCAGCGGCCGGATGGGTGGCCGCGCCGGTCTGCTGTTCGTGTGCCTGACCGCCATGGCCGGCATCGGCCTGCTGGCCCTGGTGCAACTGGCGGCCGGTGGACCCAGTGACAAAGGGGTGGACACCGCCTGGAAAGCCGCCGCCATGCTGACCGTCGTCGCCACCGCCGTGGCCACCATCGCGGTGGTTCCGGGACGGGCGTGGTTTGCGCTGCTGGATCGGCTGGTGGGAAGCGTCCTGCGTTTCGCCCTGCCGGTCGTGGCCGTCATCGGGTTGGTGGCGCAACTGGTGTTCGGCGGCGAGGCCGGCCTGGGTGGCTGGCAGCCAGCGGAACTGGCCAAGACCGCCCTGTGCCTCGGCCTCGCCTCGATCTCGGCCTTGTTCACCCATTACGTGTGGATCGATGGCGGAGCCGGCGTGCCGTGGCGCCGCATCGTCTTGTGGTCGCTGCTGACCGGGGTGGTGCTGGCGGTAAGCATTCTCGGGCCGTTGGTGCTGGTGGATGATCATAGTCCGGTGCTGGTGCTGTCGGTGGCCGGGATCGGCTGGCTGGCGGTGTTCGCCTCCCAGGTGCTGCGCGAGCGCCGCCATGCCCACACCGCCTCGCCCTGGGCCCTGGCGCCCCTGGTGGCCGTGGTGATGCTGCTGGTGGCGCTGGGTGCCGCCGTCGGCTGGCTGGCCGTCGACGTCGACACCGATGCCGACCGCGCCATCGACATGGATGGCAAACTGGGGCGCCTGCTGGTCTATTGGGATCCGCTCAGCCACCGCAACAGCGGCTATCAGGTGCTGGAGTCCTTCAAGCTGCTGGCCGCGGCACCGCTGATGTTCGATCCCGCCCACGCCTTCGGCGCCGCCGGGCCGGAGCGCGCCCTGCCGGAGATCGAGAACGATTTTATCTGCGCCCTGATCGCCAGCCGCTTCGGCCTGATCGCCTGCGCCCTGCTGGTCGCTGTGCAGATCATCTATGTTGCGGTATTGGCCGACACCGCCGCCGCCTGCTTCCGCTGGCGCGACGCAGCCCCCTTCGCCGGCCAGACCGGCGTTGCGCGGCAGCATCTGGTCGGCTGCTGGCTGGGCTACTTCCTCGCCACCGCTGCGATGTTGCAGGCACTTCATTTTCTCGTGGGTTGGGGTAACATCTCCGGGCTGCTGCCGGTCATGGGGCTTCCCAGTACGTGGCTCAGCGCCGGGAACTCGCATGCACTGTTGTTCGGGCTGCCGGTGGTGATCGGGGCGATGGTGGGTGATAGTAGGGGTAGATAGTCTCGATCTAATCTGGGGTGCGGCGTCATGCAGTGGAAGCAATTACGGTATGGCTTCTTTAATGTAGCCGAGGCATCCGTGGAGTGGTTCTTGAAACAGTGGCGAGGGGTGTACGGCTTGTTGACGCTCGCGTGGCTCAATATGTTGCCGCTCATTGTTTCTCTCCAGGTAATGCCGCCGAAGCAAACGACAGAGAGCATGCGTCCAACATTTTTTCTTCTGATTGCTGTTGTTCTTGCCCTTCTAGCGGCATATTTATTTATAGTTACATTGCCCAATCAAAATTGGGATGCATGCAAGAAGATTTTTGATGCAAACATGTCAAGCCTTGGCGTGTCATTCATCGTTATTATTATTGCATTCATTGTAGTGTATGTTACCGATAAATTCATGCAAGATAGCGAGTTATTTGACGTTATGTCGGTTTATTTTATATTTATGGGGCCAACCTCATCGATAATTTCCGCCATGGCTATCTATGCATATGAAGCTCGATGGGATTTCGGAATTAATATATCTCTGAGAAGTGTTTCAACAGAAATACTCAAGGTTGCGGCCATCGGCTCTGTACTGTTTGGTCTCCAATCATCGGCAGATGCAGCATTCGGTCTCCGCCCGAGTGAGCTTGATATTCAAATTGTTGAAAACATTGAAACAAAAGAGGCCTCCGCGCAAATTAGCGGGACGATTGCGCCGCTTGCGGGGCGGCCCGTCCTGAAAGTCAATGGAGCGGATGTTCCAGTGGACTCGTTCGGCAAATTCACTGTAAATATGACAGGCTTGCTATTTGGGGAGAATATTTTTACATTTGTTGCCACGAATGAACTTGGCCAACGTGTTGCGCGGTTTGTCAAAGTGACCCGAAGGGCTCCCACGGCAGTCCCAGCGCCGGCTGTTTCAGAAGGTCGCCGCCTCGCCCTGATTTTGGCCAACAGCGATTACGGCCGTCGTAATTGGAGCAATGTCGTCAGCGCCTCGCGCGATGCCGAGGAAATGAAAAAAGTTCTTCGAGACCTTGGATTCGAAATCTTCCAGGTAAGCCAGAACCTTGACAAGGTCGCCATGGGGCGCGTTGTCGCCGCCTTCAGACTGGCGGTAGAGAAAGAGCCGAAGCCGACGACGATTCTGCTGTATTACAGTGGCCACGGTACGATGATCGCCAATCGCAACTATCTGGTTCCCATTGGGGCCAAGAACCCGCTGGAATTCGAGCGCGAACCGCTGAAGGAACAGGATATCATGGCCAGGGCGGAATATGTCCCAGTCCAGGACGTCTTCGATACGTTGCGCGGTGCCGGGCGCGCGTCCCTGCTGGTGCTTGATGCTTGCCGGGATGACGTCACGGTGAAGTCGGCGAGGTCTTCTTATACGAAGGGCGCGGATCAGACCACGCCAGCGTTCGGTAAACACTATGTGGCAAGCGGTGGCGGCGGGGGTGTGTTCTATGCCACCGAGGGCGGCAACGTTGCCCTTCAGGGGCAGCCGGGCGAACTCAGCCCCTTCACCAAGATCTTCATCAGGCACCTGCGCCGGAATCTGACCGATATCCTGGAGGTGATGGAAGCCACCATCCCCGAGGCCGAGACGGATACTGGGCGGCGGCCGTGGTTTGAAGGCGACATCACCATCCTGAGGAAAATCCGTCTCCGCCAGCGGTAGCTCCCCTCACCGCAACGTCAGGGTGTATTGGCACAGATGGCGTTTGGGACCGTCCGCGACCGGTGTCGCGGGCGGAGGCGGTGCCGGTGGGGGAGCGTGAGCGGTGTCGTCGTTCCTCCTCGTCGTTGGGCCGACTCCCGACGGTGGGATCGGCTTGGCGCCTTTGGTCAGGCTGGCGTAAAGGGTGCCCAAGGTTCTTGTCCGGTCCTTGGCCGGACTGATGACGAGTTTCTGATCGTCCAACAATTCCGTCTTGCCGCTGCTGTTCACGCTGCCGATGTCGGTCAGGTTCCTGCGCTGGGCCTGGCGGATTTCATCAAGTTTGTCGAGCCGGCCCTGGGCGACGACCAGCGTGATGGCCTCCTGCTTTGAACCAGGGCTGAAAACGAAGACATTACCGGTGCCGCGGTTGGCTGGCAGGACTCCGGCAAATTCGGTCAGCGCGTCGGTGCGGACGCCGCCGAGTTCGGTGAGTTCGGCAATCTGCATCGTATCATCTTCACTGGCCGCATAAAAATGGCTCCAGCCGCCCTGCGCCGCCCGGGTCTTGTCGAGCTGCACGTCGAAGGCCGAGCCGCGGCCGACTGTCATGGTTTCGCCGGGACGGACCATGCGGGTCGGCAGGGAGCGGACATCGCCGGAGGCGCGGTCGCCGGGCAGGGAGGTGTCGTAGACGCGCACCTGCCACGGGCATTCGATGCTGGCGCCGGATTGCTCTTCCACCACCACGCCAAGATCGACGCGGCGGTTGCGGCGGTCCTCGCCGCCGGTGTTGAAGAGCGGATGCTGCATGCCGTGGCCGATGGTCTGGATCCGTTGCGCCCGGTCCTGGCCCGGCAGGGTGCGGACCAGATACGCCTTGACCGCCTCGGCGCGGCGCAGGGACAGATCGTTGTTGTAGCTGTCACAGTTCTGGCCATTCTTCGGGCAGGTCTGGTCGGCATGGCCGGCGACGCGCCAGGACTTGGGGTTGCCGGTTTCGTTGCGTTTGATCACCTCGACCATCTCCTTCAACAGGTTCTGGTTCGCAGTCGTCTGCGGCCAGGTGGCCTGGCCGAGATCGAAGTCGATATGATAGCTGCGCACTTCCGGCATCATCCCGAGAGCCGCCTTGGCGCCCTGGCATCCGGCCCACCAGGACGGCAGGTACTGGCCGACCGACATATCCTGCTGCTGCCCCTTGTCGACCCCGGTCGGCCGGCCGGCGCGCAAGTTCGCTTCCGCCCGGTCGGTCCAGGAGCAATCCCCCAGGGCCGGACGAACCGCCGCCAACCGGTCCGCCGCCTCGGTGTAGAGGCCGCGCCGCGCCAGCATCATGGCACGCCCCAGGCCGATAGCATCGGGCTGGGACGCGCTGGGCGGCAGGAGGGTGCGCAGCGCCGCATCGGCTTCGCCGCTCGCCTCCAAAGCCAGGGCCAGTCCCAGCCGCGCCTCGTCCTCGGCCCGGGCGCGCTCGTTCCGGTTGGTGAAGCTCGGGGCGACGCTTGCGGCCTTGCGGAACTCTGCCAGCGCCGCCGACGGCCGATCCGCCAACCGCTTTCTCCCCTCGCGGATCGCCGCGCAGTAGGCGCTCAGGGGGGCGGGGAGAAGAGAGGACGCGGACGCTTTGCCGGGTGCAAATCCGTTGGCCTCGGCGCAGAGGCCTTGCAGGTCGGTGGCGGCTGCTGTTGCTTGCGACGCTATGCACATGGTGATAAGCAGTGCGCCACCGCATGCCCGCTGCAGCAAGGAGGATGCGCTGATGCGAGTAGTTCGGCGAAGGAGTTCGTTCATTTCGAAAAACCCATCCCGCTAAGTGTGACAATGACCCTTTGAGAGCAGTCTGCCCGACTCGTTGCGTAACCTGTATCCAATTTGACACTTAATTGTTTGCTGGGAACGCCGTACTCCATCAATATTTTTGATATATTATCTGCCTTTACAGCAGAAATGTCATCGGTCGATATGACTTGAATTATCGACGTATTATCTTGCCTAAGAAAGTCACCTAATCTAAGCAATTTTTGCCCTAACGGAAGGCGTACAGAATGATCATAATCTACGGCCACCCCATCATCCAGCGCATCCCATGATTGAACAAAACACGCCTCCACTCTAAATTCTTCCTCATACTCAGATTTTGCTTCGCTAATTCCAGATGCGTAGGCGAAAATGTACCATTTTTTTGCCTCTACTATGTTTTTCAACTTCATATATTCCCGGCCGAGAAACTGCATCGCCTCGCCGTCACCCTTGGCGGCTGCAATATGAAATTTCGATAGTGCCTCTTCTTTTTTTCCGGTGTCGCTGAAGATCTGCCCAAGATACACATTAGCCTTGACATAACCTCTTTCCGCTGCGGCACCAAAATATTTTACAGCTTTCTCTTTATCATAAAATTGCCTCAAATACATCATGCCCATTCCATAATATCCTGCTGGATTTCCCCTGGCGGCCGCCTTTGAATAGTACTCAAGAGCTCGCTCTGGGTTCCAGTCGTCGCGGCGCACACCCAATCCCCAGCTTTTCCGTGCCTCAAATATATCCGGATCATTCCAATCACGTTCTGCATCATAAATCTTGTTCTTATCAACCTTATCATATGCTGTTTTTGTATCCATGGTCATTGCGGTCGGCACAGCGGCAGGTTGCTTCGGCTGTTCTTCATGCGCGGTATTTTTGTCTGCTTCCATCTTGCTTTCGCGTTGATGTTCTGGCGCTTTCAGTAGCGCCTTTGCTTCCGAAACGTGCCGGCCGTTTGGAAACGTCGCAACATATTGCTTCAATGCATCAACAGAGTCTTTTGCTGCCGCTTGCGACCAAGCCTGCTCGTCCCGCGTGTCTGGAGGGGGAATAGCCGGGGAAGTCAAAACAATCAACCCTGCGGCCGAACTTCCATCATACACCGGCTCCTGAGGCGCGCGGCGCATAGTCAGTTGCCCGGCCTCGGCGAACAGGGTGGCGACATTGATGCCCGGATGCTTGTCCCAGACCTCCAGCAGGGCGCCGGTAAAGATACTGTGCTGGGCTCCTTCGGGGCCTTCCAACGAATAGGATCCGGGCTTGGCGGCATAGACGATCAGGGTGCCGGAGGGCTTGCCCATGTCGCTGAAGGGATGGATGCTGTCCACTCCCTTGTTGCCGCGACTGGAAAAGCCCTTGACCAGAGGATCATTCCGGCAGGAGTCGAGAACGACGAGGTTGGAGCGGTTTTTGTCGCCGCCAAGATTGGCGATGATCTTGCCGAACACCGGAAAGTAACGGTCTTCAAGCTGGTTGGCAGTCAATTTGTCCTGGACCGGAACCGCATCGACGGGAATGAGGTAGTTGCCGCCCAGAAAATCGGCGCCGTGGCCCGAATAGTAGACCATCACCAGCTCCGGCGCCGATGCGATGGCCTGGACAAGGGCTGTCAGCTTGTCGTTCATGCCCTGGCGGGTCAGGTTGTAGCCGTCGATCACCTGGAAGCCAGCCTTCCGCAGGCGCTCGGCGACCGCCCGGGCGTCGTTCACCGCCTGGGGCAGCGGTCGCCAGCCGCTGCCGGCGTTATAGGCGGAATTGCCCATGACCAGGGCGAGCCGGTCGGCCGCCCAGGCCGGGCCGGTCACGGCAAGAACGACGGCCGCCAGCGCCACCCGCCACCACAACCTGCTGCCGATCATCGCGTATCCCCTCCTCGACCCCAGCGATCCGGTTGAAGTATCCCTTCGATAACGCCCGCAAATCAAGCGGTCCGCGTCACCGGCATTGGTCTTTCGGCCGGACGTAGAATTCCAGCTTCGGATCGGCGAACACCCGGCCGGGATACAGCTCGGTCAGGTAGGAGGCGACATTGGCCGGCAGCTTGGCATCCAGCAGGGTGCCGGTGACCGGCCTGGGGAAGCGCCGCTCCAGCTTTTCGGCCAGATCGGTGATCGGCGCCCGCGCCCACACCACCATCACCTTGACTCGCTCGAAATAGCCCGAGGGCAGCATGTCGGTGCAGTGGATGGTCTCGCGATACCAGCCGTCGTTCCAGGTGGTGACCTCGCCCAGCCAGGGCTCGCCGGACGGGACCGGAACGCGGGCCAGACCGGTCCAGTGGGGGGAGTCGGCCAGAACGGTGTAGCCGGTCTGGGTGGAGGTCATGCACTGGCCGACGGCGACGATGGTGGGATAGAAACCGCCATGGGCGCCGTCCAGCGTCAGGTTGAAGTGGACGCGATCACCGGCGCCGACCGCATCGGCTTGGCCGCACAGATCGGCGGCGGCGCCGCGGTCGTCCTCGGTGGAGCGATAGGGCGTCGGCACCGTGCTGCCGTCGCCGGCGGCAATCGGGATCAGGGTGGCGGTGATGGGGCGGGTGGCGATCCACTGCGCACCACCGGCCACCGCCACCGCGACCATACCGGCGATGCAGGCGGCGTTCAGGGCGTGGTCGACCCACAGCGGCGCCAGGGTCCGCGCCTTCAACTGATCGCGCGCCTCGCTCAGGGTGGCGACGGGGATCAGGTCGACGCCGATCCGCTCCAGGTCGGCCCGGTAGCCCTCCATCGTCGCCGTCCAGAAGGTGCCGGGCGTGGCCGCCTTCCCGTCCAGCGTCTGATAGGGCACGAAGAAGGCGACGTGCTCACCACCACGCCGGCGCAATGGCCATTCGGCGAGCACCGCCTCGATTTTCTGGCGCAATCCGTCGATGGGGCGGACGAGGTTGTTCTCGACGTCGCCGGTGGCGATCACCCGCTGATCGGCCGTGCGCGCCGCCGCCATCAGCAGGCCGAGCGCCAGGCCGAGGGTGACGCTGTTGCCGGTGGCGGCGACGCCGCGCGGCAGGCTGCGGATCGCCTGAACATCCACATGGTGGACCCAGGCGCCACCGTAGCCAACCCATTTGCGCGGCCACCTCGCCCGCAGTCCGGCATGGGCGGCATCATGCAGGGCGATGTTGCCTTCCTGCAACAGGTCGAGGTCGTCGAAGCAGCGCCGGGTGTAGCTGTTGCCGTCGCGCGACAGGATCGCCGTCAGGTGCTTGCCGCCGTAGCGGAAGCCGTACTCGGCGCACAGGGCGCTGGTGCCATCGACATAGGGCAGCAGCACCCGCCAGGACAAGCCGGAGCAGGCCGTGCCGCGTTCGGGGGGCGGAGCCGCCGGGGCGCGGTCCACGGTCTCGGCGCGCAGCGGAGCCCCTTCCTCGACGTCCTCATCGTCGCTCTCGCCATTGTCCTGATCCGGCGGGCCGCCGGGCGATGCGGCGAAAGGACCGGAATCATCGGCCGGCTGCTCCGGCTCTTCCGCCTGTGCGCCGGCCGCCCCTTCCGGCTGGCTGAGGCGTCGGCGCTGGCCCGCCACCGCTGCGGCCTCATCATGGGCCTCGGCCAGGGTCAGCAGCGTTTCAATGTTCAACAGCATGCCGATCGCCCACGGCGCGTCGGGACAGACCCCGGCTGCCTGATGCGCCAAGTGATGGCGCCCCAGCCGCAGATGGTCGGCGAAATGGTCCAGGTGCTCGAGGGCCGCCAGATGAAAAAGACGGGTGTGGCGCTCGTTGGCGTCGGCGCGCGAGCGCCCGGGAAACACCGCCTCCAGCACTTTCCGGGCGGCCGGATCCCGGGTCCGGTTCAGGGCCAGGATGGTCGACACCACGTTGCCAACATCCCACAGGACCACATTGCTCCTGCCATCGCGATACAGGTCCGGGAACTTGTTGGCGGCGCGGATGGCTGCGAGCGGCTGGTCCCAGTCGGGGCTGAAAGTGGCGACCAGCGCCTGCACCAGCCGGGCGGCGATGGCCCCGGCGAACCAGTCCAGGCAGCGTTCGACGATTTCCTTGGGCGTCGGGCTGTCCGTGGCCTCGGCGTGCAGCGGCGGCAGGGGAAACCGCCCGTCCCGCCGGATCATCCGCCACAGCGGGGAACCAGGCTCGGCAGCGAAGGCCAGGCGGCGGCCGATCAGACCGTAGGCCGTGACCCGCTGGTCCGGCTGCTGTGCCTGCAGTTGCTCCACCAGATCCCGGAGCTGTTCGGGACCAGCCCAGATCGTGCGGCCGCCGTCGCTTTGCAGGTAGGCGACCATCGCGCCGTTTTCCCGCTGCACCGCGACAACGGCACCGGTCATCATCTCATCAGCCATGGTTCTTCCCCCTTCGTCCGGGCACCGGGTGCAGCGTGGTCCTGCCCGAGATGATCAATGGCCTCGGCAAGGCCGGTCACCGGCCACACCTCGGCCCCGGCCTGCCGCAGATCGGCGATGATCCCGGCCAGGGCGTCCGCAGTGGCGCCCCCGTCATCCAGTCCTGCGGGACAGAAGACCACCGCCGGCCCGGGAATCGCCTGACGGCGCAGTCCATCGCCGACGATGGCCAGCCGGGCGGCCAGATCCTCGCCGTTTGCTGCCGCCAGCCGGCCGTCCTCGGCGGGGACGGCGAAGCTTCCGGTGGCGATGACCGTGGCGGAGGGACGCCACGGCGTGCGGCACAGCAGCAGACCGAGGGCAAGGCCGAACTGGAAGCCATTGCCGGCCAACCCGACCCCCAGCCGGCCCGCCAGATCGACCGAGGCCGCCGCCGCACCGTCGTCCAGGGCGATGGCCGCCGCCAGCGCCGCCCGGCCGACATGGCGCAGTCCCAGCCGGGTCAGCGAACCGGCCAGCGTGTCGCGGCCGAACCGGCTGCGCCGGGTCGGATCGGGCGTGAAGGCCAAGTCGATGACCTCGCCGCGGCTGCGGTCCAGCGACATCACCGGCACGAAAATGTGCTGGCGCATGTCAGGGCTCCTTGATCGCCAGGATGCTGACCTGCCCCAGCATGCGCCGCACCCGCGGCTCGTCGGGAAAGCGGCACTCGGCGGAGACGGTCTTGTCGAAATGGACCTCGCGGGTCAGATTGCCGCTGTCGCTGGTCGGATCGCCGATCACCAGCAGATGCCTGGGGTGGCGGCCGTAGATATAGTGGGCGTAGGGCGTGTCGGGCTTGAGCTCGATGGCGATCTCGCCGTGCTCGGCATCCACCAGCAGCGACAGATACAGGTCTTTCAGGGGGATGCGCTCGGGCAGCGGCACCTCGTCGCCGAGCGAGGCGCCGTAGACCGCGCGGGCCTCGGAACAGGGCAGCAGCATCGCCCCCGCCCCCAGGCGGCGGCGATAGGCCTGCAAGTTGACCACCTTGCCGGAGGCATCCCGCCCCATCTCCTCGCGGCGGGCTTCGCGCTGGCTGCGCACCCGCGCCCACCAGTCGTCGGCGCGCTCGTCGGTGCGCGGGGCCGGCAGGTCGATGCGCCGCAGGCGCTCGGCCAGTTCCGCCGCGCTCGGCATCGTGCTCAGGGTCGGGCCACCATGGTCGATAGACCCCAGCAGCCGCAAGACGTCATCGGTACGGGACATGTCATATCACTCCAGGACGGTGTCAGCGCTTTCCTGCGGGATGCCTTCGGCATCCTGCCGCAGTCGAGGCGACACGTCGCGATAGTAGAAATACAGGAAGATGCCGAAGCGTTCGTCCTCCGGCAGGGACCGATAGGGCTCCTCCGAGGCCAGCCGATCGGCCAGTTCGTTGTCACGTTCCAGCAGCAGCACCCGGTCGTCGAATTGGGCCAGCGCCGCGGTCACGCTGCGGTACTGCAGGACGAAGCGCTGCTCGATCTCCAGCGCCCGGGCCTCCGACAGGGTCGTTCCCAGCCGCTGCGCCGCCTTGGGCGGCAGGCAGGTCGACAGGCAGCGTCTCAGCAGCAGCGCCATCACCCGCTCGAAATAGCCGCGGAACACCGGAAAGCGCGCCTCGACGGGCAGCCAGTGATAGGGCAGGCTGTTGTCCAGCTGATGGGTCAGCTCGGCCATCACCTCGATATCCTCGCACCAGCTGTCGTCGAGCACACCGATCCGCAGCAGTTTTTCCGCCAGCCAGGCCTCGGGCGGAGTCAGCCAGTCTTTTCGCCGCCAGGCGGCGATGGTCACGACCATATCGTCGAGTTGCACCTCCGACAGGCTGTCCATCCCGCCGGCCCGCCGCGGATCGAGCAGGGAGGCGCCTTCCTCGTTGACCTTGAAGATGTCGAAGGCTGCCAATACGGGATCGGCGGCATCCTTGGCCACCTCGCGCAGATAGCGTTTCGGCAGGCGGCCGTCCCCGGCCAGCCGCCGCCAAGCCGCCAGAAAGTCCTCGGCAGTGCCCTGACGTCCAGCCCGCTCGTCGCACAGGCGATGGGCCAGTCGCCGCAGGTCACGGAAAAACCGGAAGTCCTCGTCGGAAAAATCGCCCTCCAGCAGATTCGACGGCAGGCCGGCGGCCACCAGGTTGGCGTATTTGTCGTTCAGGGAATGGATCACCTGATGAAACAGCCAATAGACCTGCCATCCCGGCGGACAGTCCGCACGGTCGTGCAGCGTATCGAAGGCCTTCAGGTATTTTCCCGCCGTCAGCCCGGCCCGGCCGAGGTTCTGCAAGGCCATCTCGCCCAGCATGCTTTCGCCTGCGCGGTACTCGGCCATCAGCACCGGCAGCACCGGCGCCGGCAGGCAGTCGAACAGGTCGGGCAGGGTCAGCTCCTCGGGGACCGCCACCTCCAGCGCCCCGATGCACAGACGGATCGTGCCGGGGGTTTCGCCTGGCTCGTATTTGTCTTTGTTGCGACGACCCGTGATCCAACTGGTCGAGACGCTGTTCCGGCCATAGGCGGCCTTGGCGCCCAATCTGGCGACGCGCTCCTGTTCGAGCTGATATTTCCACCACAGGCGGGTGGCCAGGTCGTTGAACAGCGGATCGCCGCTCCGCTCCGGCGCCGTCACCGGCCCCATCCGCCGCAGCAGCCGGGCACCTCGCCAGCCGGGATCGCGGCGGCTGTACCGTAGAAGCTGGGCCAGCAGCCGATGCAGATTGCTGAAGCCGCCCCATGACCGGTTCTGGATGGTCAGCGGACGCATCAGGCCGTGGGCGTAGACCTCCGCCTCGTGCTCGTAATGCTCCTCGTCCGACAGGCCCCGGCGCTGACCCAGCCCCGGATGGAGCAGCAGCCGGCCCTCGAACCGCGTATCGCTGCGCAAGGACTCGATCACATGGCGGCCGAAGGCATCCCGCATGTCGGTTTCAGCGAAGTCCTGGGCATAGGCGCCGTCCTCGACCAGCCGTGTCGCCACGAAACTTCGCCACAGATGGTCCGCCAGATCCTTCTGCGCGTAACTCGCCGACAACTCATTTTTGTCGTCGCCGTCCTCGAACATCTCGAACATCAGGCTTCCCCCTGTTCCGGTGCCTTGCCCATCCTCTGCGGGACGGAATGGACCCGGTCCCCAATCTCAAGGTTCCCATCATTATTCTACCACGACGTCAGGACTGCGGGAAACCACACCGTATCCTGGTAGCGGTGGCGGTAGGTCCATCCGTCCCGCAGAGGGCGGGGGAAAACCCTGAGGTGAGAGAATTCCATGAGGATATCGACAGTTCTGCACAGGCGATGACCATCAAGGGTGCCGAGCGGCTAGAGATGGGCATTTGCCGGCCGTGCCGATCGCCTCGGCACGGCCGCCTTGATCGGGCGGAAGATCGGTGGAACACTGCAACCGCGGGGCGGCACGGGGAGGATGGCGACATGGTTCGGGGTTTGACGAGGATGCGCCTTGGTGTCATGGCCGGCATCCTGTCGGCGGCATGTCTGTGCGGTCCGGCGGGTGCGGTGGAGAAACCCAAAATCGAAGGCATCGCTCTGCCCGATCTGTCGGCCGAGGCGGTTGCGGCCTTGCGGCGGGAAAAGCGGGTGGCGCTGGTGATCGGCAACCAGACCTACACGGTGCCGTCGTTCCACCTCACCAAGACCCGCAAGGATGCCGAGGCCATGGCGGCGCTGCTGCGCTACCTGGGGTTCGAGGTGATCCTGGTCAAGGATGCCGGCAAAAAGGAAATGGCGACGGCCCTGGACACCTTCGAGACCAGGCTGGCGGCCGGCGTTGATATCGGGTTGTTCTTCTATAGCGGGCATGGTCAGCAGAACGACGCCGGCCGCGGCTTCGTGCTACCCACCGATGTGCCGCAACGCCTGGGCGACGCCCAACTGCAGGAACACGCCCTGGCGGTGGATTATATTCGCAACATCATGGTGATGAATGGCAAGGCCCGGCTGAACGTCCTGGTCCTGGACGCCTGCCGCGACAACCCCGGCGTCAAGGGAACCAAGGGTGGTGCCAAGGGCCTGGGCAGCCCGCCCACGGCGGTGGTCGGCCAGAGTTCCGGCGGCACGGTGATCGCCTATGCCACCCAGTCCGGCAGTGTCTCCTATGAAGGCCATGAACGAGACCTCTACAGCGTCTATACCGGGGAACTGCTCAAAACCTTGGCCGCGCCCGGTGTGGAAATCCAGCAGGCCTTCGCCCTGGCCACCATGGCCGTGGGCCAAGCGACGCGCGGTGCGCAGCAACCGAATTACGTCGCCGGCGTTTATGACCACTTTCGACTGGTGCCGGAGATCGCTCCCGCCCCACGGCGGGAGGAGCCGCAGCAGGTGGCGGTGGTGACACCACCACCGGCCGCTCCGGCTCCGGTTCAGCCGCCGGCTGTGACGCCGGTGGTGGGGGTGTTTTTCCCGCCGGGCAAGGTATTCAAGGACTGTGATAAATGCCCGGAGATGGTGGTGGTGCCGAAGGGCGAGTTCCTGATGGGCTCGCCGGACAACGAGCCTATTACGTTGCGGGGTGCGGATGAGAACGAGCGGCCGCAGCATCGGGTGACGATCGGTTCGGACTTTGCTGTGGGCAAGTTCGAGGTGACGTTTGCGGAATGGGATGCCTGCGTCGCTGGGGGTGGGTGCAACGGCTACAAGCCGAGCGATGAAGGATGGGGTCGTGGTCGTTACCCGGTGATCAATGTCAGTTGGACGGATGCGCAGACCTATGTGGCGTGGCTGAAGCAGCAGACCGGGCAGCCGTATCGCCTGCTGACGGAGGCGGAGTGGGAATACGCGGCGCGGGCCGGCACGACCACACCATTTTCTACTGGTCCGACCATCGGAGCTAATCAGGCCAATTTCGACGGCACCGCCACCTATAACGGCAGCGCCAGGGGACCCTACCGGCAACGGACGGTCAAAGTCGGAACATTTAGGCCCAACGCCTTCGGCCTATACGACATGCACGGAAACGTGTGGGAACTGGTGGAGGATTGCCCTGTGAGATACATCGGATCGCCCGGGACCGGAACTGCTTATACAGCCAGCGAATGCGACAATCGTATTATACGCGGTGGCTCCTGGGCCAATCTTCCCGAGTTCCTCCGCTCAGCCTACCGCTCCTGGACCACCCCCAGCGAACGAAGTAACTTCAAGGGATTCCGCGTGGCCAAGGCTTTTTAAGTTTTGGTCGCTGTTATTCTTTGCCTTTTCCGATCCATGAACGCTGCGATCCACTGGAATCGGCTAGCAGCCATTGACATATCCCTTCGCCGCCTTTCCAACCCCATTCCCCGTTCGTCGCCCCATGTTCTCGGCCCACCCGGCTTTCGACATGAAGAAGACATGGGGACGACCCGCTCGATGGGCGCAGGTGATGCTGCGGGTCACGGTGGACATCTCGTGACCGCGCTTCATGCGGATTCCCCCCATCGATCCGTCCCGCAGCCGTCTGGTGAGACTGTGCTCGAAGGGAGACGGACCATGTTGGCGACGGACGGAACTTTCGTTCTGACGGACCATGCCAGGCACCAGATGGACAACCGCTGCATCGGCCTGGAGACGGTGCGGTGCGTGATGGCCCATGGCGACCGCCGGGTCCAGGTGGGTGGCGGCATGGTGGCGCTGTCGCTGACCCGCCGGCGCCGCGACGGGTTACGCCAGCGTGGCGTCGCCCCGGCCCAGATCGAGCGTGCCGCCAAGATCATCCTGGTGGTCCGGCGCGCCGAGGAGCCGGTGATCATCACCGTGATGCGCGGCCATGTCGGCGCCGACCGCCATTACCGCCGAGTGTAATCCTGCGATCCAGCATCTTTCAGGGGACCATGCCATGATCCGATCCCTCATCACCGCCGGCCTGCTCGCGTCGCTGGCCGTGCCGACCCTGCCCGCCAGCGCGGCCGAGCGCGATCTGCGCGGAGTATGCGCCGAGGCCAACATGCCCGCGACGCCGTCGGCCGCTCTGCCCGACCCGCTCAAGTCCTACTGTGCCGCCCTGCGCGAGGGCCGCAAGCGGCTGTCCGACAACCCCGCCGCCGCCATCGCCGAATTCCGCAAGACCGCCGAGGTGGCGCCGCGCTTCACCGATCCTGCGGATCGCGCCCGTGCCGAGGACGAGGCCCGCGCCGGTCTCGCCCTGGCCCTGGAGGTCTCCGGCGATATCGCCGCCGCCCTGCGCACCATCCAGCAGCCCGGTGCGTCCAGGCCCGACATCATCGCCCTGGCTCGCGGCGCCATGCTGGCCCGCCACGGCCTGTACACCGACGCGGCCAAGGTGCTCACGGATATCCGGCCGCTGGCGGGCGAATGTCCACAGATGGACCGCGCCATCGACCATCTGCGCAGGGGAGAACCGACCGGGTTCGACCCGATCCAGTATTGGGACATTTCGTCCGGATCGTTCCTGCCGTCATGGTGGTTCGGTTGCCTGATGCGCTATGCCTCGATACATCTACCAGATGTCCGCAGCTACTCCGTCGACTTCGATCTCGGCAAGGCATCCTGGCCCAACACCGCGGCAAACCGGCGCTATCTGGCGGACATGCTCGACATCATCCGGCGAAACGAGCAGAGCGGCCCCACGACCTGGCGCCTGGTCGGCCACAGCGACCAGGCATGCCCGAAAGCCCCCCAGGACTGCCAGACCTACAACACCAATCTGTCGCTGCGCCGCGCCGAGGCGGTGAAGCAGCATCTGGTGGCGACCCTCCACGACACGCTGCCCGACCTCGCCCAGCGCATCCAGGTGGTCGGCATGGGCATGGAGCAGCCGCTGTTCGAGAGCGGCGCGGCGGATCGCCGCAACCGCCGCATCGATCTCGCCGTGGTGCTGCCCGAGACCTCCAGCCGCGCCGGTCAGGCGACGGTAACACGGCCCTGAAGTCCCACAGGACTTGATCGCCACCATGATCGGCGGAATACTTCAACCACCATGCCGCGACGGGGGAGCCAGGACATGCCCAGAGTTTTGAGGATGAGGCGTCTGCTGGCGGCGGTGGTGGTCGGTCTGGTTGGCGTCGTGACGCTGGCCAGCGCGCGGGCCGCGGACCGGGTGGCGCTGCTGATGGGCAACTCCGCCTATCAGGGCGCCGATGCCCTGCCCAACAACCAGAATGACGTCGAGGCCATGACCGCGGTGCTGACCGAGTTGGGGTTCCAGGTCACCGCCAGGACGGATCTCGGACTGGCCGAGATGGTCAGGACGCTGGAGGCCTTTGGCAAGCGGGTCAAGGCGATGTCCGACGGCATCGCCATCGTCTATTTCACCGGTCACGGCATTTATCACGGCGGCTACAACCACCTGATCCCGGTGGGCGAGCAACTGACTGAGGAAGAAACCGTCGCCAATCACACCGTGTCGGCCGAAAGCATCGTCGATCTGCTCGGCAAGCGTTCGGGAGTGGTCAAGCTGCTGGTCCTCGATGCCTGCCGCGTCAATCCCTTCGTCAAGAGCCTGGGTATCAAGGCGCCGGGCGGCGGCTCGGGGGGGCTCGGCGATCTGGCCAAGATGCCGCCGTCGGGCACCCTGGTCGCCTTTGCCGCTGCGCGCGGCTATCCCGCCTATCCGGGGCCGGAGAACGGCAAGAGCCTGTTCACCGCCGCTCTGGTCGAGGCGTTGCGCCGGCCCAACCTGCAATTGACCAATGTCCTGGGCGTCGCCAGCGAACTGGTGACGCAGCGCACCAGCGACAAGAAGGTGCCGCAGGTTCCCTGGGTCGAAGGTCCGCTATCGTCACGGCCGATCGTCCTGAACGCTCGTTCCGAGCTGGACCCGCAGGCCCAGGAAATCGCCAAGCTGAAGGCGGAAAATCAGGCGCTCAGGGCCCAGCAACCCATTCCGTCCCAGGTCGCGGCCGTGACGCCACCCCCGGCCCCGCCCGCCCCGGTGCAGCCGCCGGCGGTGACGCCAGCGGTGGGGGTGTCTTTCCCACCGGGCAAGGTGTTCAAGGACTGCGCCAAGTGCCCGGAGATGGTTGTTGTGCCGAAGGGCGAGTTCGTGATGGGCTCGCCGGACAACGAGCCTGATCGTGATGAGGATGAAGGCCCGCAGCATCCGGTGACGATCGGCCGGGACTTTGCTGTGGGCAAAGTCGAGGTGACGTTTGCGGAATGGGACGCCTGCGTCGCCGGGGGTGGCTGCAAGGGCTACAAGCCGAGTGATAAGGGCTGGGGCCGGGACCGGCATCCGGTGATCCATGTCAATTGGGAGGATGCGCAGAGCTATGTGGCGTGGCTGAAGCAGCAGACAGGGCAGCCGTATCGCCTGCTGACGGAGGCGGAGTGGGAATACGCGGCGCGGGCCGGCACGACCACACCGTTTTCCATGGGCCAGACCATAACGCCGGAGCAGGCCAACGTTGACGGCAATTACACCTACAACAGCAGTTCCAAGGGGATCTACCGGCAGCGGACTGTGGATGTCGGCTCGTTCAAGCCCAACGCCTTCGGCCTGTATGACATGCATGGCAACGTCTTGGAGTGGGTGGAAGACTGCTACGCCAACAGCTATGCCAAAGCGCCGAAGGATGGCACGGCATTCACCGCTAGCGGTTGTGAGCGCCGTGTCCTGCGTGGCGGTTCCTGGGACAGCTATCCGGGGTACTTCCGCTCGGCCAATCGCAGCTGGAACTCCCCCGGCAACCGGTACTACCTTTCGGGCTTCCGGGTGGCCAGGACCTTTTTTTAGTCTTGTTTCTTCACCTCTTGGACGGCCTGGGGCCGCGTGCCGGAAATCCGCACCGTCCACATCAATTTCGTTTCCGGTCATGCCGACCAGGCCCGCCCCCCTTGCCGTCAGCGTGGCCCGTGCGGGAAAGGCTCTGGTTGCCGGACGTGGATGATCCGCCAGACAAAGCCACAGTGGGGAATTGACGTCGCTCCGGCCACAGCCCACTGTGCGTTCGGCTCATGATCGGATCGACGGACCACCCAGACGATGACCACCAACGGCGACGACTACGACAGTCCTTGGAAAGAAGCGATCGAACGGAGCTTTCCGGAATTTCTGGCCTTCTACTTTCCCGAGGCCCATGCCGGGATCGACTGGTCGCACGAGCATGTGTTCCTGGACAAGGAACTGCAGGCGGTGGTGCAGGACGCCGAGCTGGGGCGGCGCTATGTCGACAAGCTGGTCCGGGTCACCGCCGTGGCCGGCGCGGAGACCTGGATCTACATCCATATCGAGGTGCAGGGCACCCCGGAGGCATCGTTCGCGGAACGGATGTTCGTCTACAATTATCGGCTGTTCGATCGCTACC
>Ga0209515_10001684_pt1 | contig 36222 bp, 34 predicted proteins | sample Subgroupgradi54m_FD_187454 | JGI IMG/M metagenome (GOLD analysis project Ga0209515, IMG submission 187454) | Subsurface groundwater microbial communities from S. Glens Falls, New York, USA - GMW60B uncontaminated upgradient, 5.4 m (SPAdes)... ... | reverse complement strand
CACCGAGACCGTGAAAAGTCTCCTGAAAAAACAAGGCATTAAAAACTGAGTATTCATCAGGTGCGTCTGAAGATTGATATTCTTACGCTCTTTCCCAATTTGTTTGAAGGCCCGCTGAATGAATCTATGATGAAGCAGGCAAAAAAACGCGGTCGGGTGGAAATCAAAATCCACAATTTACGTGATTATGCACGCGACAAGCGCAAAACCTGTGATGACAAACCGTTTGGCGGAGGTGCCGGCATGGTGATGATGGCGCAGCCGATTTATGATTGTCTCAAAGCCATTGGTGGCAAAGGCTGGCGGATTTTAGTCTCGCCGAGGGGACAAGTGTTTAATCACGACATAGCCAAAGAGCTTTCCAAGAAACGCCATTTAATTTTCATTTGCGGCCACTATGAAGGCATTGATGAGCGCGTTCATGATCACTTGGCGGACGAAGAACTTTCCGTCGGCGATTTTGTGACCACGGGCGGTGAATTTCCAGCTCTTTGTTTTATGGATGCCATTATTCGTTTGGTTCCCGGGGTACTCGGAAATGAAGCATCGCTTGACTCCGAGTCATTCAGTCAGGGACTGTTGGATTATCCTCAGTATACGAAACCGAGACAATTCCAAGATTGGCCCATTCCGGATGTTTTGTTTTCAGGCAATCATGTTGCTATTGAATCCTGGCGCAAAAAAAAAGCGATTGAACTAACGCAAAAAATGCGGCCCGATTTAATCAGCAAAAAATCTAAGTAGAATTTTTGGAGGAATTTACATGAACAAAATTGATCTCATTGAAAAGGAATATTTAAAAAAATCAGTTCCGGAGTTCAATGTGGGCGATGAAGTCAAGGTCCACTTGAAGGTTCAGGAAGGCGATAAAAGCCGAATTCAGATCTTTGCCGGCACTGTGATCCGGAAGCGCGGCCGGGGAATTAACACAAGTTTCAGCGTTTTAAAGGAAATCAGGGAGGATATCGTTGAAAAGTCCTTTTTGCTTCATTCTCCCCAAGTTGAGAAAATAGCGGTCACTACAAAAGGTAAAGTGCGCCGCTCAAAACTTTATCATTTGAGAAAAAAACACCCGGGAAATAAATAACCAAAGGTTTTAAAGTGGCGCTAAAAGGGCATAGTCCGCTTGAATCAACGTTGCGCAAACAAGGATTTCGCTTCTTGGCCGGCGTTGATGAGGTGGGAAGAGGCCCTTTGGCTGGGCCGGTTGTTGCTGCAGCGTGTCTTATCCCCGCAGGTGTTCAGCTTCACGGCGTTCAAGATTCCAAAAAGTTAACACCCGAACAGCGAAAAAAATTATTCTGGCACATCATCAGCAACACTTTAACAGGCGTCGGCGTCGTCCATGAACAGGAAATCGACCGTATTAACATTCTGCAAGCTTCTCTTTTAGCCATGCGCTTGGCCGTTCTGGCACTTTCAACAACTCCGGATGTTTTATTAATCGACGGCCCGTTTAAAATTAATCTTCCGCTTGAACAATTACCGGTGATCGGCGGAGATGCAAAGCTGGTTTCCGTGGGGGCTGCTTCCATTGTAGCCAAAGTGACCCGTGATGAGATGATGGATGCCTATGATCTGGAATATCCGCATTATGGATTCCGGTTTCACAAAGGCTATCCGACCGAAGCCCATTTTGCGGCCCTGGACCAACACGGGCCTTGTCCGATTCACCGGATGACCTTTGGTCCGCTTCATCGGTTCAGGCCCCTGGTTCAACATGAGTGAGAAAAAATGGAACCGCTTAAAAGGAAAACTGGGAGAAGATCTGGGCGAAAGCTACTTAAAAAATCAAGGCTACAGAATTCTCGAACGAAATGTACAATCTCCTTTTGGAGAGATTGATTTGATTGCGGTTCATCAGGGAAGTTTGGTTTTTGTAGAAGTGAAATCGCGGCGCGATGCCTCATTTGGTTTTCCAGAAGAAGCCATCAATGCCCGAAAAAAGACTCGATTGGCGAGACTCGCTTCTTGGTATCTCAGCCGTTATCCAAAATTTCCACAGGTTCGCTTTGACGTGCTGGCCATTCAGGCGGAAGGAAAAGATTCAGGCATCAGACTCATTCAAAACGCGTTTGAAATTTAAGCTCAATTTATCTTTAAAAACGACGATCATTACGGTTAGATTATCATCATGCTGAAAGTGATTGAAATTTCTCATAAAGCACTTATCATATTGTTTTTAGGGCTCGTGGTGGTTCCATTCGCGTTTGCTGAATCTGAAAAAGGCGAGCTTTTTAAAAAATTGGAATCAACAACGGTTAATTTCCGCGAAGTTACGCCCAATCTTTACCGCAGCGGATTGATTTCAAAAGAGTCGGTTCCTTATTTAAAGGAACTCGGAATTAAAACGGTCGTTACTTTTGATAACAACCTCAAGCGGGTCCGGAAAGAACAGAAATTTCTGGAAGAAGCAGGAATTAAATCCATCTTCATTCCATGGAGCGGATGGGATGATCCAAACGATGAAACCATCAAAAAAATCCATGACCTTATGGACACGCCCGAAATGCAGCCGGTACTGGTACATTGCAAGCACGGCCAGGAACGTACTGGCGTTGTCGTAGCTACCTGGAAAATTATTCATCAAAATTGGACTTTCGATCAGGCCTATCAGGAAATGAAAGCCTGCGGATTCAGATCATTTCAATATGGACATTTGAAAAAATATGTTTCAGATTTTGCTGAAAAACACGGTGATCAAAAAGCTGAAATCGGAACTTTAGAGCGAATTAAAACTGGGGTTTTTTCTTTTTTTTATAAATTTCGAAAATTGAATCCATTTTCAGCTGCCGTGTAAAAGGAGGATGTTCGTTCGTGAAAAAACCGCTTTATAAGGGCTTATCGTTTCTTTCCCTCATTTTATTTTCCGCTTCTATGGTTTTTGCTCAAAAAGAAACCAATTATGATCCGTACGCTCCCATTTTAAAATATCCGCGCGCTCAAGATCCGGCACAGGCCGAGAAGCATGAGCGGGAAATTTTTATTGCGCGCCTACTTGAACAGCCACTCAGACCGATCGGTTACGGTTTGGGGGAAACAGCCGAATGGGCCGAACGGACCCATCTGGAAAATAAACTGACCTGGGCTTATACCGAACTTACCTCTCACGGAATTTATCCTCAATTAAGAAGACCGCCTTCTGACAGCTTTTTAGTGCCTATGGGTTTAGGTGCTCAAGTTCAGATCGAAAAATTACTTAATATTGAAGAATCTTTTGTTACGGTGAACGCAACTGGCGGTTGGGCGCCAAACAAAGATTATGCTGGAACCACTGTTGATTTAGGGGGTGACTATAAAATTCAATCACCTAGCAGACCCTATTATCATAATGGGTCAGTTCGGTATTGGAGAAGTTCAGCAGAAAATTTTTATGGCATCGGCCAGGACACAAGCCGCGGCGAGCGTTCTTCCTATCAGCCGGAGGAAGTTTGGTTGGAGGGAAGCATTGGATACGATTTAAATGAATCGAACGAACTACATGGGGCTGTCGTTTATCAGAGAATGAACATCGGAAATGGAAATCGAGAACGGATCGGAAAAATCAAAGAACATTTTCCGACCGGTATTCCCGGAATTGACGGAGGCGATTTAATTGGCCTTGTCAACAAATGGATTCATGATGGGCGTGATCATAAAACGGATCCTCGAAAAGGCGGAATCCAGGCTCTTGAGTTTTCATATTTTCATGATACCGATGGAAAAGATTTTCAATATTTAAAAATGGCCGGTTCTGCGGCCCATTTTTTTCCGATATTATCCGACAGAAGGGTTTTAGCGCTGAGAATCGGAATCGAAAAGAATCAAGAATTAGGAGGCGGGGAAATTCCTTTTTATAACCTCACTCGGTTGGGCGGAAGCAGTATTCGTGACGGTAGCGAACTTCTTCGTTCTTACGCTTTCAACCGATATTTTGACGAAGGTCTTATTGTTGCCAATGCCGAATATCGATATAATATTTATGAATATGGAAATTTCGCGGGCGACGCAGTTGCTTTATTTGACGTGGGCGAAGTTTTTGATGAAATTCACGATTTTGGATTCGACAAACTTAAGTTTTCATACGGCAGCGGGCTGAATTTGAAATATAAAAGACATACTATATTATTTTTCTCTTTGGCGCGCGGGAATGAAGGATGGGCCGCTCGTGTCCATACGCATGCTTCTTTTTAAAAAAGGCAAAAGAATGAAACGCAACAGCAAATCAATTCTTATTATTTCATGTGCGGTGGCAATGTCATGCTTGACTGGCTCGGTGGCTGGTTTTGCGATGACCGTTGAAGAATTGGACCGCAAAATCAAAAATAGTGACACCACTTTTTACCGCGAATTTTTTGAAAACGTATTCTACAAACAATTTGTCAGATTTCTTCAATTTGACCGCCTGAGCCAGGACCTCAGAAAATCTCCGGCCTTGGATGTAAATGTCTTTGATGAAGTCCCGGACTCCGGATTTTTTGTCAATCGCCAGGGAAAAAAACCGCTTTCAAAGGCTGAGTTGATCCGCGGCCCTGAAACGGGAACAGGCCCGGACCCCGCCGGCCCTTGGTCTGTGATTAAGGGAAAAATGGAAGGCGTGAGTGTCGGTTTATTCATTCAAGACGCCAAGGGAGACCGTTATTTATTGAAATTTGACCCCAAAGAATATTCGGAGATGATGACGTCTGCGGAAATCATTTCGCACAAATTTTTCCATGCCTTTGGCTATTATGTTCCTGAGTATTATTTAGTTCGTTTTAATCCGGACATTCTTCGCATTGATCCAAAGGCAACTTACTACAATGAAGATGGATTCAAGAAGCCGTTGACAAATGAGGCCTTGAAAGATTTTATGGACCGGATCCCGAAGTTCAAAGGCGGTACGGTTCGTGCTTCTGTCAGTAAACTTCTAAAAAATGTTCAAGGCAATATGTTGTTTGAAGGCCGCAGAAAAGATGATCCTGAGGATTTGATTCCTCATGAAGACCGACGTTCAATCCGCGGTCTGCGCGTGTTTGGATCCTGGCTCAATCATTATGATTTGCGCGAAGGCAACACCTTAGATGTGATTGAAGAAGAAAACGGGAATGCTTTTGTGAAGCATTATTTAATTGATTTTGGATCCACTTTGGGGAGCGCTGCCTACCAGCCCAAAGTTCCGGTTGCCGGTTATGAACATATTGTGGACTGGTATGAGGTGGGTAAAACCGCTCCGACTTTGAAAGTCATGGAAAAACCGTGGGAGAAAAAATGGGACGCCCTCAAACGACAAATCGCATCTCCGGCAATCGGTTATTTTGATAATGCCGGATTTGATCCCGGAAATTGGAAAACCCAGTTGCCGTATGATGTTTTTGATCATCGTTTTACCGTTTCGGATGCGTTCTGGGCCGCTAAAATGATCATGTCTTTTTCAGACGAGGACATACAAGCCGTTGTTGACAGCTCAGAATTTTCAGATCCTGAAGATGCCAGGACCATGACCGGCATTTTGACCGTTCGACGGAATCTTGTGGGCCGTTATTGGTTTTCACGAGCGACTCCTCTGGATCAAATTAAATTGTCTGATTTAGGCAATCAAAGTTATCAAATTCAGTTTGAAGATCTGAACCTCAAATATAACTTTGCCGCTGAAAAAGAGACGTCTTACCGTTTTAAACTTGAATTTCTAAGTCGCGGCGGCAAAACAACGCCCGTTTCCCATCAAGGATTTAATTCCCCTTCCTTTTCATTTAAAGTTCCTTCGCCAGATGTTGTGAAAGTAGCGATCTGGGTTCAAACTCAGTATGGTTCAGATCAATGGAGCGCGCCGCCCCTTAAAATTGTCTTAGCTCGAACTTCAGAAGCCGCCTCGTTTTCCATCGTTGAAATCGATCACGGAGTTTGATATGATCAGTCCGGATTTATGACTGATTAATGATCGAACTCGTCATTCGGCTTCTTCAACCGATCGTAAAAATTAGACGTGAGGAATGGCACAAAACCATCCTCATGTTTCTCTGTTTCTCTTTTACCATCGCCACGCTTTACATTTTAAAACCCGTTAGAAGTTCCCTTTTCTTAACGATTCATGGCGCTGAAAACCTCCGTTACGCTTATGTCGGCGAAGGCATTTTCCTTATTTTCATAACGTCTCTTTATATTAAACTTTCGCGCTGGCTGAAGAAGAAGAGCACCTTATTTTCGGTGACAATCGGTTTCTTTATTTTTAGCATTATTGCGTTTTGGGCTTTGTTTAAAGCAGGTTACGTGGAGTGGCTTTCCTATTTTTTTTACATTTGGGTAGCCGCGTATTCCATTACAATCGTGACGCAATGCTGGGCTTTGGCCAACGACATTTTTAATCCTCAAGAGGCAAAGCGCCTTTTTGGTTTCATTATCAGCGGCGGCAGCCTGGGCGGTATTGTCGGCGGATTAGTGACCAACCGCTTTGCTGAAAAAATAGGCACCCCCAATCTTTTATTGCTTGGCGCTCTTTTGCTTGGATGCTGCTTGTTTTTTGTTCAAGCAATTTTGAAGCATGAACGAATCGATCATGCGGAAAAGGCCGCCGGAAAAGAAAATCCATCTTCTAGTACGGTTTTTATCGGCGAGAAGTCAACCTGGAGTTTATTTTTTGGTTCTCGTTATTTACTTTTAATCGCCGCACTGGTGATGATCGCAAAAATCTCATCTACGATTATCGACAATCAATTTAACGCCGTGGTTGAGAGCAGTATTATTGAACACAATGCCAGGACTGCATTTTTCGGCGGATTTATGGCGTTTTTGAATGGCGTTTCTTTTTTCCTGCAACTCATTTTTTCAAGTTATGCGCTCAGGCGTTTTGGCGTTGGAATTTCACTGCTCCTGCTTCCGGTTGGTTTGGTTGTGGGCGCGACCGGCACCATTTTCCTTCCGTTTTTACAGATGGCCGCAGCAACTAAAATTTATGATGGAAGTTTGAATTATTCCATCAATCAATTAGGGAAAGAAATTCTTTATTTGCCGATTCCCGGCCGAGTTCGTTACCGGGTGAAACCCTTGATTGATATGCTTGCATACCGGGTCTCGAAAAGTCTTGCAGGTTTTTTGATTATTTTGGCTACTCCGCTTTTAGGAATTCCGGATGAAAAACTGGGTATCCTTGTGCTTCTTTTGATCCCGCTTTGGATTTTGTCCGTTTGGGGAGTCCGGGATGAATATATGCAGTCGATTAAAAAATTGCTTTCCCACTCACAAATAGGAGATAAAACGCTTGGAAGCTCGCTTCGACAGGTGACCGGTATTTTGGCCAATTTGGAAGGTGAGAAGTCGTTTGAAACATTAAAAGCTTTCTTTGCTCATAAGTCCTCTATTACTCGGAAACTATCCGCGGCCGCCTGCCTTGCTTTTTATTCAAGCGCCAGGGATATGAGCCGCGTCAAGAAATTAGTGGAAGAAATGATCCGTTATGAAGCGCTGGATCTCAAAGACGTAGAGATTGACCATATTTTTTCCGCCATAGAACTCGGCGGATCCGCCGCGAAATCTGGCGGAAAGGAGGAGCTTCATCAGGCGACCAGCGTTTTTGATCGTTATCTGGCTGAAATTTTAAAGGCCAAAAAAGATCCGGATCGAGATTTAATGGCTGTGTTGTACGAGAAGGAAGCAGAAATTTTGCTTAAAGTTTCCGAGTGCTTGCAGAATTCTCATGAGGATATGACAGCAAAACGGAAAGCAATTTTAGTTTTAACTGCCCTTGGAACTCAAGGCGCGGTGGATATCTTGCTCAATAGCATCGCGGCGATCCAAGATCGGTCGCTTCGATACAATGTGATCGCCGCTTTAAACCGAATACGGTCAAAAGGCGGCAGGCACCAATTTAATAAATGGGTTATTAAAAAAGAAATTATGAACGAAGTCAAAAGTTATCAATCCATTAAAACTGCACTCGAAGAATATAAAAAGAGAAAAGGCATTATAAAACCCGAGGACGATTATCTTCTAGCAACCTTAAAAGCAATTGAGGAAGAAAGTTTGGAACGCGTGTTCCGGTTATTGGCGCTTATTTATGAAAGTGATGTCATTCACGTGATCCACGACCGTTTGACTGAAATTGAAGTAGACAAACACTTGAGAGCAAATGCAGTAGAGCTTCTTCAAAATGTAGTTGATCCGGAGCTTTATCATTTGCTCTATCCGGTTCTGGATGAAGCGCAATGGGAAGAAACGCCGAAAAAGAAACTAGACCAGATTGTCGAGGAATTGCTTGAATCGCAGGATCGTTGGCTTACGGTATGCGCACTTTTTATGATTATTGAACTCAACTTAGCCAAATTTTTTCCATCGTTGGAAGACGCCACGCATTACCGGACATCCATTGTTCGGGAAGCGGCAGAAATTGCCGTAATGAAAATTAAATCGAAGGAAATTAACGATGAAGTCTAAATTTTTAGGAGTTATCTTACTCACAGTTTTATGCGGTTGTGCTGCGAATCATCAGGCACTTTTGAACGGGCGAACATTAGAAGGAGCTCTAGTCTGTTTGGATAATCGTGATAACATTCCCGCCATTGTCAAGAAATTCTTTAACACACGAGATTTAACCACAGAAGAAGGTAAAACCGATTACTTGCTCAATCGTATTCGAAATTCGAAATTGATTTTTGTTCGAAACAAAGTAGAATATGACAGCGCTTCAGCCGCAAGTTTTATGCGATGGAAGTTGAACCATTGGCAGAAAAAAGGATTGAAGGTTACAACAGCTCATGACTTTGTCACTCAAATCGCAAGCGGTTCCAAAATGAGCGGCCAGCCTTACACTATCATCTTACGGGATGGGAGTCGCCATAACTTACAGCCAGTGCTTCAAAATGAATTGGATGCCCTTGAATATTGTCTCAAACAGTATCCTTCTGACAAAGGAACCGGCGTCAACAATCAACCTCGGGCCGGTTCGGTACCGGTAAAGAATGAAGAAACAGCCCATTTGCCGGCCTAGTCTAGAATTCCGGACTTTCAAGTACATTTCCGAAAGTTTCTGTACAAAAATGTCAACAAAACTGTCATTCTGAGGCCAGAGGCCGAAGAATCTACAAGTAGATCCTTCGCTTTGCTCAGGATGACAGAGGGTATTCAATTTTTATTTAAGAACTGGCACGAGCTTTGATATATTCAAGAAATCCAATATAATTTTAGATTCTAGGCTTTATTAAACTAAAAATTAACAGGGAGGAAGTTATGACACCATTAAAGAAATTCTTAGCTGTTTTAAGTGTGTTTTTATTCTCCTCTTCAATTGGTTGGGCTGATGTTAGTTCCATGACTATTGATCAACTGGTCAAATCAAATGAAGAGCTACGTAAGATAGTGGGTAATCTAACTAATAAAGTAGATAATTTAGAAGGTAGGCTTGCAAAAGCTGAACGTACGCCACAAGCTGTATCTGTTGGTGTCCCGGCCCCCGAAGGGACTGATGGGGTGCTTCGCACGGCCGGAGGTGATATTCATTTAGACGGATTTGTGGACACTTCGTTCAATTGGAACTTTGCGACCCCAGGCACACCTGTTGGTGGAAACAATTCCACCGGAAATTCAACACTTCGGGCTTTTGACCGCGAAGCTGACACCTTTGATTTAAATGCGATTCAGTTGAATCTTTATCGACCTGCGCCTGACGCTGGCGGTGTTGGTTTTAGAACCGAATTTACTTATGGAACTGATGCCCAAATCATTGAATCAGGCGGATTCTTGGGCGGAACGGATGAATTTTCCATTCAGGAAGCTTATGCTGAATTAAAAGCGCCCATTGGTTCAGGTCTTACTGTTTGGGTTGGTAAATTTGCGACTTTACTTGGAGCTGAAGTGATTGAGAACTATATGAACTGGAATGCTTCGCGTTCATTTCTTTTTAATCTAGCCATTCCATTTACTCACACTGGCGCCCGAGCTTTCTACAGCTGGTTTGATGGCAAAGTTACCACGACTGTTGGTCTTGTGAATGGTTGGGATCTTGCGATTGATAACAACAAGGTTAAAGATATTGAAGCACAGATTAAGTGGGTACCAGATGAAAACTTCAATGTTGTTCAAAATTTCATGGGCGGTTCTCAAATTGTCGATGATCGAGGTGATAATCGATATATTTTTGATACCGTTGCTACCTGGATTCCGCTTCCAAAGGATCTGCCGAAACTGACTTTGATGGCCAATTATGATTACGGCTATGAACAAAGACTTGGAGCAGCTGAACGCGGCCCCGCCGATTGGCAGGGTTATGCGCTGTATGCCAAATATGACTATAACGACTGGCTGACCTTCGGTGCCCGTTGGGAGCAGTTTTGGGATGACGAAGGTGTCAGAACCGGAACAACTGGTCTTAACAACCTGTATGAGATGACCTATACGGCCGACTTTAAGGTCTATAAAAATCTTCTTACACGACTCGAGTATCGGCATGACTACGGTAATTCAAATCAAGTTCAGCGGGGACCGTTTGATACCGCTACTTCAAGAAATCAGGACACTGTTGGAGCATCGTTTATTTATTTATTTGGATAATCTTAAGAAGTAAAAAAGGAAGTAAGAGCAGTAAGTCCGCGGACAATTAGAGAGCCGGTTTTTAGGGTTTCCCCTCCCAACCTAAAAGCTGGCTCTTTTTTTATGTCTGGAAATTTATGGAAGAAACAAAGCGGCCGTGCTTAAGCGGACCAGTTGAAGGATGGGTTCTTGGACCACTCCGAGTAAAATGATTCCCGCAGCCAGGCAGAAAAGAAAAATTCGAGTTGCGGTTGATAATTGAATTTCATCTTTGGATGAAGGCTGCTTTCCGCCAGAGGCGGATCCGCCGGTTTGTTTGGTGGAAAAATACATCTCTTTGACCACCGATAAATAGTAGTAAAGCGCGATGACCACATTTACCGCACCGATCAATGCCAGCCAAAAGTAGCCTTTCATAACCGCCGCGTTCAAAATCAAAAATTTGGCAAAAAAACCGGCCAAGGGCGGAATTCCGCCCAAAGAAAGCAAAGCAATAAAGAAAATGCCGCTCAAGTAAGGGGATTTTTTAGCAAGTCCTCGATAAGCAGAGATTTCACCGCTTCCCAGTTCCCGGTTTGCAATCACGATGACCAAAAAAGCAGCCGAGTTGGATAAAGCGTAAGCGATCAAATAATAAATGGTTGCTTCAACGCCCAAACGGTTGGCAACGGCGATTCCCATCAAGAGATAACCAACATGGGCTATGCTTGAATAGGCAAAAAGCCGCTTCATATTGGTTTGACGGAGCGCAGCCAAATTTCCGTAAATCAGGGTAACGGGTGATAACAAAAGGAAAAGATAGGGGCAGTTCATCCATTCGGTGCCCACGGCCAAAAAAAGAAATTTAAACAATGCTACGAACCCCGCCGTTTTTGAGATGACCGATAAAAAAGCGGTCACCGGAGTCGGGGAGCCTTCATAAACATCCGGAACCCATAATTGAAACGGAAACATGGCGATTTTGAAACCAATGCCGGCCAGAATGAGAAAAAAACCGACCGTAAAAAAAGAGCTCGTTCCGGTGGCTAAGAACGTTTTAATATCAGCAAAAAATAAAGAACCCACAGCGCCATAAACCAAGCTGATCCCATAAAGGAAAAGCGCTGATGAGAAAGCGCCCACGATTAAATATTTTACGCCTGCCTCAAGAGAATAAAGGTCATTCTTGAGGAAACTGGTCAAGATATAAAGTGAAATGGTAATCCATTCAATGGTGATAAATAAGGTGATGAGATCATTCGATGAAGCCAGGAAAAATGAACCGAATAGGGCTGTCAGCACAATCAGGCAAAAGTCGTTTGCGCGTTCGCCCAATTTTTCTGAAAATTCTCCGGCCATCAATAGAACCCCAATGCCCGAAAGTGTGAAAATTCCTTTTAATAAAGTCGCCAGCGGATTCAGACGGAACATTCCATAAAGTGAAAGATCAGTGTGCGGCCAAAGCTGAACCAGGGTTACGAGAACAAACAGTAGGCCCACAACCGAACTTCTAACGAATTTCTTCGGGTCTATTTTTTGAAAGAGGTCAAATAAGAGATGAAATATTAAGACTACAAGGACGCCTAATTCAGGGCCGAATATCGACCCGTTCTGGAGCATGTTCATTTCTCACCGCCGCGCGGCACATCATTCGGGCGATGATTTGCCGAAGCCACGTTTGCGATCACAAATCGTTCGCTAATGTTTGCAGTGGACGGCCGGATGATATTGAGGAGCAGGGAAGGCCAGAGCCCGAAAATTAATAAAATCGTTACCAACAGACCGTACGGTAGTTTTCCACAAAAACCTCTGGCATCTTCAATTTTGTTCCATTCCGGCTTGAGTTCACCGAAGAAAACATTCCGGATCATTCGGAGCATGTACGTGGCTGTGACGACAATGCCGAAGATGGCGAGAATCGTTTGCCACCGGTAAATTTCCCATGAGCCGAAGAAGATGAGGAGTTCAGAGACAAAGTTGGCGAAGCCTGGAAGTCCGCTTGAGGCAAACGCCGCCGCGATGAAACAAACGGAAATAAATGGAATTTGCTTGGCGAGTCCGCCCAAATCAGGAATCATTCGCGTATGAGTTTGATCGTAAATGAACCCAATCAAAGCAAAGCATAAAGCGGCCATGATTCCGTGCGCGAACATAAAGAAAACCGTGCCCGTTAAGCCCAATTCATTAAGAGAAGCCAAGCCCAAAAAGGCGTAGCCCATGTGACTGACGCTTGCGAATCCGATGACAAACTTCATGTCTTTCTGAGCCATCGCCGCCCACGCGCCGTAAAGTACATTGATCACACATAAAATGGCAACGATGGGGAACCAAAGTTGAGCTCCTTCGGGAAGAAGCGTCAGCACGACGCGGAGGATAATAAAAATTCCCAATTTTTTTAACACGCCAGCGTGAAGCATGCTGACCGCGGTCGGGGCAGCTGCGTAACCGATGGGCGACCAGCTGTGAAACGGCCAAAGGGAAGCGATGACACTGAAACCAAAAATCATCAGCGGAGCGCACCAGAACTGAAATTGCGTCGGAAACGACGCTTGCTGAAGCACTAGAAGATCAAATGTTTGGAGCCCGGACATGAAGTAAACTGAAAGCAGACCCACCAATGCTACAACTGCACCCAATGAAATATAAAGCGTCAATTTCATGGAGGCATATTCACGGTTTTGGCTTCCCCAAATTCCGATCAGAGGGTAAAGCGGTATGACGGACATTTCATAAAAAAGATAAAGAAAAAAAAGATCAAGGGAGGAAAAAACCCCGAAAATGCTTGAGACGAGAAGCAAGTAAAAAACAAAATACAATTTTACGTTTTGGTTAATAGAACGCGATACCAAAGCCCCCGCGAATGAAAGTATGCCGTGCAGCAGAACCATGACGACACCCATTCCGTCCAATCCTGTATGAAAAGAGATTCCAAGGCTGGAAACCCAGGGAATATAGGTGCGAAACTGAAACAGCTCTGCTTCAGGTTTAAAATTGAGGACCAGAATGACGGAAAGGACAAGCGTCAGGAACGTCGTGAAAATGGCCACGGCTCTGGTTTCAAAATCACGCTTCGGCGGTAAAAGCAGGATAAGCCCGGCAGCCGCTAGGGGAAGCAGAATTAAAGCCGGCACCAATAGATTAAGCATCGCTCCTCGAATTCCCGTCATTCTGTCCCTACCGGGACCGGTCCTGACTTCCAATAAAAGATTGATGAAAGTCAAAGCTGAGGCCGTCCGCCATAAGAAGCGGCGGACGCTTTGCTCAAGATGACGTTTTAGTTTAGGGTTTAAAAATAAAAAAATAAATGAGCACAACGACTCCGGCCAAGAAGACCGTTAAATAAGTTTGAACTTTTCCGGTTTGGATTTTTCTCGAATATTCTCCAGCCAGAGCAGTTGCCGAAGCCGTTCGGTTCACAGCGCCTTCAACGATAATTTTTTTCTCAAACCAGGACAAAAATTGTGCAAAGGGCTGCTGAACATAGCGAAGGAGTAAATTGTAAGCGTCGTCAATAAAATATTTCCGGTCCAAGAGAATAAGGACCGGAGAAAAAAACTCACGGAATGATTTTCTTTGCTTCTCTTCGAGTTGATAAAACAAAAACGAGCACAAAATTCCGAGAATTCCTAAGGAGGTTGCCATGAGAATCACCAGATGGTTGGTTTCGGCTTCATGCAGCCGGGCAAGGCCGTGTAGAAAATGTTCGATTCCTAAAAAGCCGCCGGCTAGTGATAAAACAGCAAGAAAAATAAGTGGAAGCGTCATTTTTTGGCCGCCTTCGTGAATTTTTTTTCGGATTTTGGAACTTCCGAAAAACACAACCCAAATAAGCCTGCCCGTGTAAAGGGCGGTCAAGAAAACGGTAAAAGCCGAAGCCGCAAATAAGATTTTATTTTGACTCAGCGCGAGCGCCAGAATTTCATCTTTGCTAAAAAAACCGCTCGCGGGCCAAAAACCGACCAGCGCATAAGCGCCGATAAAAAAACAGATTGAAGTAACCGGCAATTTTTTGAACAAACCGCCCATTCGAAATATGTCTTGTTCGTGAGTGGCGTGAATAATGCTCCCCGCGCCCAAGAAAAGAAGCGCTTTAAAAAAAGCATGAGCGGTCAAGTGATACATGCCAACTGAAGCATTTCCGAGGCCAATGGCCATGACCATGTAACCCAATTGACTCAAAGTGGAATAAGCAAGAACGCGCTTAATGTCTTTCTGAACGATTGCGTGAGTAGCCGCAAACAGGGCTGTAAAGCCGCCCAGATAGGCGATGACCTCAAGCGCTGTGGGTGAAAGCATAAACAGAGGAAACAGCCTTGCCAGCAAATAAACACCGGCAGCTACCATGGTTGCTGCATGGATTAACGCACTGACCGGAGTCGGGCCTTCCATGGCATCCGGAAGCCAAACGTGAAGCGGGAACTGAGCTGATTTTCCCACGACGCCCGTAAAAACAAGCAGAAGCGCAATCATCATGGCCGTTGCGTGGGTTTCTGATGTCTGAACAAATGCGGGAAGAAGTTGATTGAGGGCCGGCAAATTAAGGGTTCTTTCGCTCAAGGGACCTGAAAACGTCCAGAGCAGAAGAATTCCCAGCAAAAATCCAAAATCGCCGACGCGATTGACTAAAAACGCTTTCTTTCCGGCATCCGCCGCTTCCGGTTTTTGATACCAATGCCCGATTAATAAATAAGAGCTGAGCCCGACCAGTTCCCAAAAAATAAATAATTGAAGTAGATTGTTTGAAACCACGATCCCGATCATGGAAAAAGCGAATAACGAAAGTCCCGCAAAGTAACGTTTGAAACCTTTATCATGGCTCATGTATTCAAGCGAATAGTAGAAGATGCCGCTTCCAACCCCGGTTACAACCAAAAGCATGAGCACCGACAGCCGATCCACAAGAAGGCCGAGTTCCAGCTTCAGTTGGGGCAGGGAAATCCAGGAAATTCGGGCTTGAGAGACTTCAAAAGAATGATCTTGTGTAATAGCCCAGAACAGTTTGACGCTTAATAAAAAGGAGGCAAAAATTCCGGCGCAGGCCAACCATCCAGCCAAGGTTCGGTTTTTTTTCGGAACGAGCAAAATCAAAAGAAAAGCAATAAACGGTGAAAACAAAATCAATAAAGCAGTTTGGCTCATCCCGTTAGATCTCCAGCCGATATAAAATTTCTTGATGGTTCACTAAAATAATTAGGAAATAAGTTTGCATGATAACGTTCATATGATTAAGAGATCTAACGGGACTCATTCCCTCACCATTTCATAGTGTTCATTTGATTGGGATCAAGGATTCCGCGATTGCGAAACAAGAGGACGGTAATGGCAAGGCCGACGGCCACTTCACTGGCTGCGATGGCGATGACAAACAAACTGATAACCTGTCCGCCTAAATCGCCCCACGCATGGGAGAAGGTGACAAAAGAAAGATTTGCGGCGTTCAACATGAGTTCAATCGAAAGCAGAATAATTACGATGTTCCGGCGCGTGATTGCCCCAAATGCGCCGATGATAAATAAAACCGCACTTAAAATTAAATAATGGCTTAGGGGGATCACGATTTTTTTTGTTCTTGATAAGCCAAATTTACGACGCCAAAAATTCCGATTAAAAGAATGCCCGAAACGAGTTCGAAGGGCAGAAGATAACGGGTAAATAAAGTTTCGCTAATGGCTTCCACGTTTCCAGCCACATGGGTTACGATTTGGGGAAGATTTTTGGCTTGAACGATGGCGAATCCAAGTTCAGCCAGCAGCAAAACTGCCAAAACCAATTGTGCGACCGGTCGCACAATGTTCCAGATAGATTTCTCTTTGTTTATTTGACGATCGGTACCTTCCATTCCCAGCAGCATGATGACAAAAAGGAATAACACAAGAATGGCTCCGGCGTAGATTAAGACCTGAATGACAGCCACGAAATAGGCTTCCAGAAGAACAAATAAAGCTGAAAGGGCGAGCATGGTCAAGGTCAGGGCCAAAACTGAGTAAGCAGGACGGCGGTTGGTCACTACGATGAGTGAGCTGACCACCGCAACAGCGGAAAAGAGATAGAACAAAGGAAGCCCTAAGTTGTTCATATGCTTTCGGTTCTGAATAATTAAATACTCAGTATAGCCAAAGGACCTCTAAAAATAAAGGAGAAATTAGCGCCCGGTTTAATTAACTTTCCAAAATGGCCGATAATCATTGCAATAGAGAAGAACGCATGAATCCCGTTAGAGATAATTTGATTTAGAGTTAAACATTTATCAAAATGATTTATGTAACACCTATTAAACTTTTGCGAGGAAGACACGTCCCGTTAGAAATTTCAATTTAGGCATTATGATTCAAAGCATAGAAAATCTGAGAGATAAAGCTAAAGATTGTAACTTCCTAGATTTCAAAAAATTTATAACGGGATTATCTCTAACGGGATGAATCAATTTTTGTTCGCCGGCTTCATCCAGGTCTTTATCGGAGTCATCGCGCTTGCCGGGATTTTTTTGGGCGCAGTTTCCTTCTTATATCCGGACTATTCCATCGAATTGTACCAATTTTTAATGCAGATCTTTAACTGGGATGTTCGCCCGATTGACTATCACGGAGAACTGAAAAGGACAAAGATATTTGGAGCGGTTATATTTCTAATCAGCGTGGCAATTTTGATTATTTTGTTTCGCCCGCAGCTGATTGTGCCCGCTTCGTAAAAAAAACCACTCGGTTTTTGAGTACTTCCACAATTCCGGAACCCACTTCAAAAATACGTTCTTGATTTGTGGTTTCCCGAACTTTCAATTTGCCGCCGCCGGAACGAGCGAGAAGCGGGGCATGATTTGCCAGAACGCCAAAATATCCTTCCACCCCAGGCGCAACCAGACTGGAGACCGTAGCGCTGTAAAAGAGGCGTTCGGGCGTAATAATTTCAAATTGAAAAGTGTTGAGCATTGATCTCAAACCTCGGTCATTCCCGCATGTTTTTAGCGGGAATCTACGTTTTAGATCCCCGACACATTTTCGGAAAAGAACTTGATGTTCTTCTCCGAAAATGTTCGCGCATAAAGCGCGCAGCGAAGTGCTCCGCGCACATAATCGCAGGCAACACGTCAAAGTTGCCACGATGAGTGCTGGCGCATTAGCGCCGGCATTGAGCGCGAGCGTTAAAACACAAGCGGCTTTGCCGCAGTGCTGCTCCGCTGCATTCAGGGATGACAGCGTTGTTTAATTATGCAGACGCTGTCACTTTTTCGGCTTCTTCAACAACTTCGTCAATCGAGCCTTTCATGTAGAAACACTGTTCCGGAATATGATCATATTCGCCTTCGACAAGTTTTTTGAAGCTGCGAATGGTTTCTTCCCGATTAATGTATTTTCCTTTTCGCCCGGTAAACTGTTCAGCAACGAAAAAGGGCTGAGAAAGGAATTTTTCAATTTTTCTGGCTCGCATCACAATCGCCTTATCTTCAGGAGAAAGTTCGTTAACTCCCAAGATCGCAATAATGTCACGGAGATCCTTGTAGCGCTGAAGGATTTTCTGAACTTGCCGGGCAACATTGTAATGTTCTTCACCGACGATTCTGGGGTCCAGCATTCTTGAAGTTGAATCCAAAGGATCAACCGCCGGATAAATTCCAAGTTCTGCGATTTGACGGGAAAGCACCGTAACGCCGTCTAAATGTGCGAAAGCAGCGGCCGGTGCCGGGTCCGTTAAATCGTCCGCCGGAACGTAAATGGCTTGAATGGAGGTGATCGATCCTGATTTCGTAGAAGCGATCCGTTCCTGAAGCTGGGCCATTTCCGTGCCGAGGGTTGGTTGATAACCGACGGCCGAAGGCATTCTTCCGAGAAGGGCTGAGACTTCTGAACCTGCCTGAACAAAACGGAAAATATTGTCAATAAATACCAAGACATCCTGATGTGCTTCATCACGGAAATATTCGGCCATTGCAAGACCGGTCAGTGCGACACGCAGTCTGGCTCCGGGCGGTTCATTCATTTGTCCGAATACGAGCGCTGTTTTACTGACAACTCCGGATTGATTGAGTTCCAGCCAAAGGTCATTTCCTTCTCGGGTCCGTTCGCCGACACCCGTGAATACGGAAACGCCGCCGTGTTCGGTGGCCAGGTTATGAATCAGTTCCATAATGATAACCGTTTTTCCCACGCCTGCGCCGCCGAAAAGGCCAACTTTTCCGCCTTTTGGGTAAGGAGCAAGAAGATCAATGACCTTGATTCCGGTTTCAAAAATGGTTGTCACCGGAAGCAGATCTTCAAAAGAAGGAGCCGGTCTGTGAATTGGATAACGTTTTTTCGGGTCTTTAAGCGGTCCTTTTTCGTCAATGGCCTCTCCTAGCAAATTAAAAATCCGGCCGAGTGTTTGATCACCAACCGGCACCGAGATTGGAGCTCCGGTATCGGTTGCTTTCATTCCGCGCACCAAACCGTCGGTTGATGCAAGAGCAATGCAGCGGACGACGTTGTCTCCCAAATGCTGGGCAACCTCAAGGGTTAAATTAATTCCGCGCTCCACGTTTTCAATTTTGACCGCGTTCAAAAGCTTGGGAAGCTTTTCGGATTCAAAACGAACGTCTACGCTGGGTCCAATAACTTGCACAACTATTCCTACTTCCATGAAAATTCCTCCTTAAACGTCATTGCGAGGAGACCGTAAGGCCGCCGCCGATTGTTCAAGCGGCGGACGACCGCTGGTGCCGAACGGTCGGTTCGGCGAAGCAATCCGCTTGTCATTCTGAGCACAGCGAAGAATCCCAAACTTGAGATCCTTCGGCTTCGCCTCAGGATGACACTTTGCGGCAGATCGCCCCGCCCCGCTTTGCGGGGCTCGCGATGACACGTTGTGTTATTTCATTTGAAGGGCCCGCGAACCGGAGATCACTTCAATTAATTCTTTTGTAATCGATGCCTGCCGGGCTTTGTTTCGCGCCAGCGTTAGAGATTCGATCATTTCTTCGGCGTTGTCCGTTGCTTGACGCATGGCCATCATGCGCGCGGCCTGTTCCGCCACCAAAGCGTTCTTAATAAATTGGGAAACTTCGGCCTCGATAAATTCGGGCAATAGGACTTCCAAAATTTCGGGAAGGGACGGTTCGATGAGGTAGTCCACTATTTTGGATTCATCCATAGTTTTTTCTTCAGAAACGATTGGGAACAGCTGGCCTAATACTGGTTTCGTCGAACCCAATGAAAAAACTTTTGTATAAATAAAAACGACTTGATCCGCTTGTCCACTTTGAAATTCAGTCGTCGCAATTTGAGCTGCGTCGCGTACCGTCTGTTCAATTTCCTGAGGTTTCGGGATGTTTAATTCTTTTGTGACGGTCTGTTTTCTTCTCTTCAAAAACGCAGCTGCCTGCCGTCCTAGGGTTACGAACCGGACCGGTTGTTTTGAACCCTCAGCTTGTAAAAAACGGGTTGCCTGCTCAAAAATGTTGGTGTTGTAAGATCCGCAAAGGCCCGTGTCGGACGCAACCAAAAACGCTAAAATCGATTTCACTTCTCCCCGTTTTTCAAGCAAAGGATGAGCAAGCGGTTTTTCTTTTACCAGCGTTCCCAGAATTCTTTTAAGCTCTCCGGTATAGCGATCGGATTGTTTCAGAAGATCTTGAAGTTTTTTTAATTTGGCCGCGGCTACCATTTCCATGGCCCGAGTCATCTTTTTGGTGTTCTCGACACTTTTAATTCTGCGGCGAATTTGACGTAGCGAAAGCATGTTTATATTTCCCCTCCCCCTTTATGGGGGAAGGTTAGGAGGGGGGCATTACTTTTGAAGTTATTGACCCCCTGCCTTAGTCCTCTCCCACAGGGGGGGAAGAAATGAATTGTTTGACGAGTTTCGTGTATTAGCAAGTTCATTTTTGGTATTTTATGACGAACTCTTTTTTAAACGCGGAGAGCGCATCTTTTAACCTTTTTTGATTTTCTTCCGTCAGTACTTTTTTGGTTTGAATTTCGTGTTCGATCGCGGAATGTTTCTTTTCGATATAATCCATAAATTCAGCTTCAAATTTTTTCACGAGATCAATCCGAATGTCGTCCAAAAATCCTTCGTTTCCCGCAAACATAATGAGCACTTGTTTGGCGGCTGAAACCGGAGAAAGAATATTTTGTTTCAGAATTTCCACCATTCGGTCACCGTGCGTCAATTGATCTTTGGTCGCTTTGTCCAGGTCCGTAGACAGCTGCGCGAATGCAGCCAGCTCGCGGTGCTGGGCAAGCGACAAGCGCAGCATACCCGCGACTTGTTTCATGGCTTTGGTTTGCGCGTTTCCGCCGACACGGGATACGGAAAGACCGACATTGATGGCCGGGCGTATTCCGGCATAGAAAAGATCGCCTTCTAAATAAATTTGGCCATCTGTAATGGAGATAACATTGGTTGGGATGTAGCTTGAAATATCTCCTGCTTGAGTTTCAATAATTGGAAGAGCCGTGAGCGAACCTCCGCCTAAATCATCCCGCAATTTTGCGGCACGTTCCAAAAGTCTTGAATGGAGATAGAATACATCGCCGGGATAAGCTTCGCGTCCGGGCGGTCTCTGAAGAAGCAGCGAAAGCTGGCGATAAGCCTGTGCATGTTTTGATAAGTCGTCATAAATGATGAGCGCGTGTTTTCCCGTATAAAGAAATTCCTCGGCCATTGCGCATCCTGAGTAAGGCGCTAAATATTGAAGCGGGGCAGGATCTTCTGACGAAGCCACAACAAGGGTTGTATACTCCAGAGCGCCTTGTTCTTCCAAAGTTTTTGCGAGCTGAACAATGTTTGATAATTTTTGCCCGATGGCAACATAAAAACAGAAAACGTCTTGGCCTTTTTGATTGACGATGGCGTCGATTGCGATGGCCGTTTTTCCGGTTTGACGGTCTCCGATGATGAGTTCGCGTTGGCCGCGGCCAATCGGAATCATGGTGTCGACGGCTTTGATTCCCGTTTGAAGCGGTTCTTTAACGGGCTGCCGTTTGAGCACGTTTGGCGGCATGCATTCAACCGGACGAAATGATTTTGTTGTGATCGGACCTTTATTGTCAAGCGGCTTGCCGAGCGGATTAACGACACGGCCGAGAAGTGCTTTTCCAGTCGGAACCTGTGCAATCTTTTCGGTTCTTTTAACCAAACTTCCTTCTTTAATATTGGTATCGGACCCCATGATGACCACGCCTACGTTGTGGGTCTCAAGGTTAAGAGCCATTCCGGCCGTTCCGTCCACAAATTGTACGAGTTCTCCGGCCATCACATCTTCCAAACCGTAAACGCGTGCAATTCCGTCGCCGACCTGAAGAACGTATCCGACAGATTCCATCCTGAGCTTGGTTTCATATTTTTGAATTTCTGCTTTGATTGCAGACGTTACTTCTTCCGGTTTTAACATTGCTTACCCCGTTAGGGACAGGAAATGCCAAAGGCATTTCCGTATCTTAGTAAAATTAGTTGAATTAACATTAATTTATTTTTCCATGTTTCATAACGTATGAATACGCGCGCCGCTGTCTTTAACGGGGCTTATGCCACCTTCACGTTTCTCAGTTGAGTTTCAAGCGTATTCAGTTTTGAGCGGATTGAACCGTCGATCATTTGGTTTCCCATACGGATTTGAATGCCGCCCAGAATTGCCGGGTCCACCTCAGATTGGATTATCATTTTTTTACCGGTAGATTTTTCAAGCGCTTTTTCCAAAAGTTGGATAATGCTGGAATGAAGTTCCCGCGCGGTCACCACGGTAGCTTCCTGAATTCCCTGTTTTTTGCGGATGACGCCTTGAAGACGGTCTACAATAAAGGGAAATAAATCCGTTCGATTTTTATCTACCAATAAATTGAGAAATTGTTTGGAAAGCCCGCTCGATTGGGGCCCAAGGATCCCCTCTATTAACGAGCGTTTTTCATCTCGTGTAATCAAAGGACTTTGAAGTAAATTCAGAAGTTTCGGCCGGCTTTCCATGGCGTTACGGACGGCCATTAATTCTTGGAAAACGCTGTCTCTCTGATTTTTTTCTTCGGCAAGCTCAAAAATGGAACGGCTGTATCGGTCAACGATTTGAAACGGGATCATCGATTATTTTAATTTCTCCAGGTTGTCAATAAAGTCGAGCACCAATTCTTTGTCTTTGGTGTCATTTAGCTTTTCATTCAGCACGCGTTCGGTAGCCGCTAAAGTTAAATCCGCGATTTCATTTCTGAGCGTCACTTTGGCTTTTGCGATCTCAAGCTGAATGTCTTCTTTGGCTTTATCAAGAATTGTGCGCGATTCTTTTCGCGCCGTTTCCTGAAGTTCTTTGGAAACTTTTTTCCCTTCATCAATGGCTTGTTGAAGTTTTAGACGGGCCTCTTCTTCAATCCGCGCGCGCGAATTTTCGTAATCACGCTTTAATTTTTCGACTTCCGCTTTTGTATTTTCGATCTGATCAAAACCAGCCTGAATTTTATTCCGGCGGTCTTCAAGCATTTGAAGAACGGGTTTCCAAGCCATTTTCTTCAGGATAAAAACCAAAAGAACAAAGGCGGCTGCTTGGGTTAGGATTTCTTGAATCGACAAATTCATCCCGTTAGAGATAGGAAATGCCTTTGGCATTTCCGTATCGGTCCTCTCAAAGGTTTAATTGGTGTCATATTTTGCGTTGTTTCCCATTTATGTATTGTTGTAACAATATCTCTAACGGGATTACGCCCCGACTTTCCCTTGAAAGATGAGCACGGTTAAGAGCGCGTAAATCGTAAGCGCTTCGATAAACGCACAACCGATGATCATGGCCGTCTGAATTTTGTTTGAGGCTTCAGGCTGGCGCCCGATGGCTTGCATGGCTTCACCGATGGCGCGCGAAAGACCCAGTGCCGAACCGAAAGCGGCGATTGAAACTGCGATTGGAAGCGTCCAAGATAGTGCTGTTGAAAAATTCATTTATTTTTCCTCCGTTATTGTCATTCTGAGGCCGAAGGCCGAAGAATCTATATGTAGATCCTTCGCTTCGATCAGGATGACTTGTTCGTTATGGTTCATTAACATTTTAATGTGCAGGTTCTACGTGTTCTTCATGATGCGGTAGCACTGATTCTCATTAATAAAAATAAATTGGTAATCAGTACAGTCACCATCTTCCTATTCAGTCCCATGGGTAGATGATGGCAGCATAAGTGAAATATAAATTGTTGTTAACAGTGAAAATACAAGTGCTTGAATGGTTCCCAGAAGCATCGAAAGCAAAAAAAACGGAAGCTGTAAAGGAAGGCCAATGGGGCTATGTATAAATGAAAGCGCCATGATTCCAAGACCAACAAACGCGGCAATTAAGGAATCTTCGCCCAAAATATTTCCGAATAACCGAAGTGAAAGACTCATTGGTTTGATGAATTCTTCCAGAATATGAAGTGGAAAATTAAGCGGAACCATAATCCATCCCACGATGTCTCTGGGACTTCCCATCAAGTGGTCAATGTAACCGAAAATTCCATTTTGCCTAATTCCGATTCCTTGAACATAGAAAAAAACGCAAATAGCCAATGCTATAGTGGTGTTTAAATTCGACGTCGGTGCTTTCATTCCGGGGATAAGCCCCATCAAATTCTGAGTCAAGATATAAAGAAAAAGGGTTCCAATAAATGGGACATAAGCTTTTCCGCGCGGCCCAATTATTCCGACGACCATATTTTCAAGCGATTCCACCGCATACTCCAGCGCGTTTTGCAACGGTCCCGGAATTAATGTTTTTTTTCGGACCGCAAAAAAACTAACAACAACCAAAAATAAACCGGCGATTAATGAGAATACAACATTTTCCCACTGATGGAGAAAATGAATAAAAGGAATGTCATGAAAAAAATCATTCAGAAGAGTAATAAAATTAGCAAGTTCTTTAAGACCTTCTTGGGGAGCTCCGTGTGCTGCTTGAGCAGTTTGATGAGCACCTTCGCGGATTGTCTGATCTACCATAAAAGCTTACGATTTGTTCTCTTCAGGGTTTTGTGAATTTGTTGCCCGTTTAATAAGATCTATGACTTGCTTCACGCTGGCGATAAAACCAAGCAGGATAAGCGTTATCATTCCCCATGGGGCTGTATTCCATTTTTGGTCGATCCAATTTCCGATCAAAAACCCGATGACAGGCCCCACCACAAAAACCATGGGAATCGTAACCACGATTCCCAGATTTCGAACTAAGGGGTAAAACTTTTCGTCTTTTTTCAAATTAATTAAAATTAAACTTCGCGAGAAATCTACAGAAGTTGTTGTAACTATTGAGGTTACAGATTTAAAAAAGCGTTGAAATTCAATTCCTATTATCTTGATTTAGGCCTCTTATGTCAAGCGCCGAATCTGGATCTGGATCGGAAGTTCTTATTTTGAAAAAACACCCTTTATGCTGCCTGAGTTAAAAGCGGCGATATCAGCGAGAATGGAGGGTAATACTAAACCGCCGGGAGAGGCAAGGAATTTGGGTTCCCAAATGGGATGAAATTTATCTTTAAATTTACGAAGTCCTTGAAAATTGTAGAAATGTTCGCCATAACCGAAAACAAAAGCGCCTATTCGGTTCCAGATCGGAGCAAACGTTCTATTTTCCAGTCCTGCAAGAGGAGCCATTCCTAAATTAAAGTACTTGAATCCGTTTTCCGATCCCCAAAACATCAAGTGAATCAACAGAAAATCCATAATTCCTTGCGGCGCTTCAAACGAATGACGCATTAAATCAATCGAAACTTCTTCTTTTTCGGCACCGGCCCATATATTTGAAAAAGCCAGAATAGTTTCATTTTTTTTAACAACAGCACAAGAAAACTCGCATAAATAATCTTCTTTAAAAAATCCAAGCGAGAACCCTTTTTCCTTTGTATGTTTATGAGTCAGCCAATCGTCTGATATTTGTTTCAGCTGCGGTAATAAAGTCCCAACCCCTTCTTTGGGAACAATCTCAAAAATAAGATTATTTTTTTCCAAATGCTGGAACGTGTACCGAAGATCTTTTCGAGCATTTCCTTTGAGTGAGAAATCAGTCAAAGGTACGCGCGCTTCTTCGCCGATTTTGAGTAAGGCCAATCCAACGTCTAAGTAAAGATCCACATCTTCTTTTCCAACCTGCCAGAATATGGTCCATGCATCATGTCTATCGCAGAGTTCACGGAATTGCCAAATCAATTCACTATGTTCTTGGCCGCCGCCCACCGGGTTTCCCAATGCGATCCAGCTTCGGCCGCGGATGCCGTACATGATGAATGAATTTTCGGTGTCACTGAATAAGAATGATTTGTCGCCAAGAAGGGCTAAATTTGCGATTGTTGTTTTTGATTTCTCGATTACTTTTCGAGCCTTATCCATTTCATGAAGTTCAGGCAAGACATGATGAATGGTTGCGGGGCGGAGAAGTCTGGCGATGGCAAAAAATAAGGCCGCGGCAAGGACACCCACAGTTGCTCTCAAAAATCGAGGAGCATCTTCAACGAGCGCAAACCGCCACCAAAGATCTTTTGAATATTCGATATGTTGATAAGAAAAAAATCCAATCCAAAGGGAAGAGACCAGAACAACAATGATAGCAATGGCCCAAACCGGCGTAAAGCTTTCACCGGTCAGAGAAGCTTTCCGATAAAAATAACGCCTTGAAGGAATCAACGCGACCAGCATAACGGACAAAATAATCGCCTCTTCGTAGTCAAAACCTTTGAGTAGGGAAAAGATAATGCCGCTTGAAAGTAAACTGCAAGCCAAAAAATAAGCGGCATCGAGACGTCTTTGAAGGCCTCTCGCCAATAATAAAAGAATCATTCCTGTGAAACTTCCGAGAAAGTGTGAAATTTCAATGACGGGTAAAGGAATCAAATCCTTAAGCCAAGCAAGCCTGGATATTTGAGACGGTAGGGCGCCAGAAAATAGGAGAATACTTCCGGCGATAAAACTATTTAAAGCTAATACTTGCGGCACCAAAGTTGGAATCCAACTCGTAATGGAATCAGAGATTTCTTTGACTTTTTGATTCCTTCTGAAAATTTCTCTTGCTGCCAAGAGTAAAGTCGCAACACACAAGGGAAATAAATAATAGATGACTCTAAAACATAAAAGCGAAGCCAGCAGATGCGGGCTGGCAACGGAAGCTGGCGCAAGTGCGATTAAAGCCGCCTCAAAAACGCCCAATCCTCCCGGGGATTGGCTGATCAATCCAATCGTTTGAGCGAATAAAAAAGAAGCCAGAAAAACCGGGTACGTCATATTAAAAGAATCGGGCAATAGAATATAAAGGACAGCTCCGGTCATGATCCAATCCAAAGAAGATAGAATGATTTGTGGAGCTGCAATATGAAAGGGCGGGGGCTTAAACGACCAACTTTTGATTCTAAAACCTCCTTTTCCAATGATGCTCCAGAACAAGTAAATTGCGATAAGGGATAAAAAGATAATTCCAAGCGTATGACTAGAAGTTAAAGGAAGATGAAAAACTTGCGGGATATTGATCGGTTCGAAGACGAATGTAATTCCTGCTACGCATAGAAGACCGAGAAAAAAAGTGAGGCTCGAGAAAATTACAAGATTCGCGATTTCTGGCAATGTTAGTTCCATGCTGGAATAGAGATGGTATCTTGAGGAGGTGCCGAAAATGGGTGAAAATCCAACATTATTCGTAAGCGCGTAAGTAATAAATGAGGTTAAAAGGACCCGCTTATGTCTTACAGGACGATTGATATAACGAAATCCCAAGATTTCGTATCCTCCCAATAAGAGATAATTGAGGATCGTTAGAGCAAGAGCAGCGAAAAGTTTTTTTGAATTGATTTCGGATAATGCGCCCACAATATCTTTAACATGATATTGGCTGAATTCTTTGTGAAGAATCCAAATGGCCAAGCTAAAAATAAACAAAGCGAATAAAGAACGGATTTTTCTAAATGCGTTTTTCATATAAGTTAATATGCAATGAGCTCCGTTGTCGAAACCCATTTTAAAGAGTTAATCATAAGATAAGGTCAGCAGTCTTTTACAATCAACGTCTTTTTTGGCAAGGTTCTTAAGGAAAGAAGGGAAGGATGAAACAGAGGGAAGTTACTGAGTTGAGCAGTGAATTTATTCAACAAATTATGCTATTAAGTTGAAAACAAAAAGCCGTGGACAATACCGCGGCTTTTTGTTTTCAACTTGATTATAGAACTTCGATTGATTTTGCTACATCTTTACCGTCTTTGGTCATATGACGGACTTTAACTTTTTCTCCCGCTTTTAAATCATTAACGGGCAAAGTTTTACCCATTTTCCAGGCGGAAGTTGCTGAGTCAAGTGCGATGGTAGATGACTTTCCGTCCATGCTTGACAAGGTAAGACTTTGAGCATTGACGCTGCTGATCGTTCCTACCAGTTTTTCAACGGACGGGGTTGCTTTAGAACTTGAACCAACAGGAATTGGCGTATGTTCCACGCCGTATACAAGGGGTGCGATTCCTGCTATGAGAACTGCTAAGACCAAGATGGTTCTTCTTTTTTTCATTTTATTTCTCCTTAGATTAATTATTTTTGAGCTCCGGCATTTTGTTCATTCGTTACATTATTGTGTTTAGGTTTGTGTGAATGTTTTTTATGTTTTTTTTCCGTGGTTGTGCTAGAAGCCGTACTTTTCGCAGCAAAAGTTTCCGGTACAGTACCCGCTACGAGCAATAAAGTAATGAGCGACAAAGTTAACACTAATCGATGCATGTTACGCACCTCCTTTACATCATAAGCGTAGAGGATGGAGGTAACAGGAAGATGAACTTAAAATTACAAATTTTTAATGAAAGAAAAGCGACGATTAATTAGGCTGAGAAAGAGGGAAAAGAACCTTGAAACGAGCTCCCTTTCCGGGCTCGCTTGAAATTTCGATTTTACCTTGGTGAGCTTCGACAATCCAACGGCACAAGCCGAGGCCCACGCCGGTCGAATCATTATCCGTGACGGAACGTTTGGTAAAAAATTTGTCAAAAATATAAGGCTGTTCCTGTTTTGAAATTCCCGGGCCTGAATCTTCGATGATGAAAACGGCCTCATTGTTTTGAGAAACCATTTCAATTCGAATGTGACCGTTTGCCGGCGTATGTTTGAGCGCATTATCCAGCAAGTTAGAAAAAACCCGTTGAATCAGGGGTTGTTCGCCGCGAATCCAAATCGGGCCGTTTTTAACGAAATTAATTTGGATCGCTTTATCTCGAATTATTTTTCTCCAATCACCAAAAACATTTTCTATCAAATGGGTCAATTCAATCGGACGCCACTCCATCGATTCTTCACCCTCTTCACTTCTTGCAAGCGTCAAAAGTTGTTCCACGATATCAATCATTTCATCAAGTGCTTCAAGCTGAGTCTTAAGAACTCTTTGATATTCCTGCACATCTCGAGTTGATCTTAAGGCCACTTCCAATTCTCCCTTGATGATGGTCAGCGGAGTTCTGAGTTCGTGTGAGGCTGCGGCGCTGAATTGACGCAATCGTTTGAATGCACGTTCCAAGCGGGCAAGCATATCGTTAAACGTTTTTCCAAGTTCTTCGAGTTCGTCTCCGGTTTTCGGAACATCTACGCGTTCATGAAGATGTTCAGCGGTGATGTTTCTGGCTTGCTTGATCAAACGTCCGATTGGTTTAAGTGCAATCGTGGCAAAAAACCAGCCTACGGCTGTGGCAAAGATTAACGTAAGGGGAATCAGCCCAAAAAGCCCAAGCTTAAGACGCTCAAGCGAAGAATCAATTTGTTTTAAAGTGGCCGCGGTTTGTACGATATAAAGAACGCGCCCATTTTCAATTATCGGATACAAAATGACTCTTATCCGGTCATGTTCCGGAGCATAAAACGATTCATAAATGGTTCGTCCTTTTTTTGCATCTCGAATCGCCTCATTGACCAGCGGAACATGAAGCTGGCCAAAAGTTTTTGTAGCAAAAACCGGATTTCCATTTTGGTCAACGACCTGCATGGCATGAGCTGGATGAAGCTCCGTCAATTCATGCGCCCATCGGCTCAAAAAATTCGTAAAGTCCCCTCTGATAGATTCTTTTTCGATCTCACCCAGATGTTCCGCTAATGTTTCTTGGCGGCTTCCTTCAAAAAGACGGTGTTCGGCTTCCCATTTGGCTTGCCAAAAAGCAAAAATCGAATCAGCAATTCCATTGGCTTCAGAGATTAAAATTTGATCGACATCTTTCATCAAATTGACACCGACTTTTGTGTAGAGAATCCATCCAAAAGCACACAGAAGCACGGCAAGGATCCCAACATACCACAAAGTTAATGTAACCCGGATTGAACGGATCATGGATTTGTTGCTTCGAGGATATAGCCGGTTCCGCGGATGGTTCTTAGAAGTTTTTCAGGAAACTCGTCGTCGATTTTTCGTCTGAGGCGGGCAATATGAACGTCAATGACATTCGAAGAGGTGTCGAAGTCTTGTTCCCAAACATGCGATGACAGCATCGTTCGGGTCACCACGCGCCCAACATGATTTAAAAAATATTGAAGAAGAGCATATTCCCGATTTGTCAGGTCAATCTCTTTTTGGCCTCTCGTCACTTTATGTTTGACGAGATCCATTTCAAGATCGGCAAGTTTGAGTATATTGGTAGCGAGTCCATTTTTTCTCCGGATCAATGCCCGGACTCTGGCCAAAAGTTCTTCAAACCCAAAAGGTTTCGTTAGATAATCATCAGCTCCAAGATCGAGTCCTTCTACTTTGTCTTTGGGACTATCTTTTGCCGTTAAGATTAAGACCGGCGTATTAATACGGTCTTTTCTAAGCGCGCGAAGCACTTCCAAACCGTTTTGTTTCGGCAGCAGGAGATCCAGGATGATCAGATCAACTTCGGAGTTTTGCGCTAAAAAAAGACCTTCCTCACCATCTGAAGCCAGATCAACCGCGTAGTGTTCTTCCTGCAAGCCTCGTTTGATGAAGCCTGCGACCTTTGGATTGTCTTCAATAATAAGAATGCGCATGCTTATATTTAATACTTATGCCAGGTTTAGGCAAATTATTTTTTAACTGGGTTTTTGGGCAACGGCAAAAACGGAAGTTCCGAACGGAAGGTTTAAGACCGAAATGAACATTTCTTCAACTTTCAAAACTATCTTTAGCACTTCATTAATCCAAACCGGAATTGGTTTCAAATCTGATTTTGGATCCCCCGAATTTTTTTTCCAGAATTTTATTTTTCTCCAAATCAAAAGAAAAGGCAGCAGCGAAGCATTCCAATAAGTGAGGTGTTTAATCGAAAAACCCGCAGATTTTAATTTCCGGCCAAGTTCGAAAGCGGTGTAGCGGTGGCATGTATGGACAGCGATATCATGTTCGCCTCGGAGAAATTCATAGGCGGGAAGGTTCACAAACAAGAACCCGCCGGGTTTTAAGATCCGGTACAGTTCCTGAAAACTTTTAACCTCGTCAATTCCGCGAATATAAAGAACGTCCAGGCATGTCACGACATGGAACACGTTTTCCCGGAACGGAATTTGATTAACCGAAGCTTGCAGCAAAACCGCGCCGGTTTTTCTCGCATGTGTTAAATGAAGCGCTGGTGAATAAATGTCCATTGCAAAAAGTTTGGCGGGGTTCAAAAGTTTTGCGACGTGAGCTAAATTTCCTCCTGTGCCGCAGCCGGTGTCGAGCAGCACTGTTTCAGGAGACGCCGTAAAACAATTCTTCACGGCTAAAGTCAAAAGCCGCCGGAGGCCGGTGTACCACCAATAATGGTCTTCATATCGATGCATGGTTTCGTATTCATAAGGCTGCATCGATTTTCTGCTCCGCTTGATAAGGTTGGAGGTTGCTTTTGAAAAAATGAAGTGTTTGCAACAGTCCTTCTTTCAAATTGGTTTTGGCAGACCAGCCAAGCGCGGATTGAATTTTCGATGTGTCGGCGCAATAATTTCCGATGTCGATGGCTTTCAAATCTTCCGGAAAGGGAACAAATCGATAAGACCCGGATTGATTCAGGTCTACCAACAACCGGGCCAATTCTTCAAGTGTCATTTGATCGCCTCCCAAATTAAAAATCTCACCATCTGCTTCACAGCGCGCTGCCGTAAGCAATAGGGCTTCCACGACATCCTCGACAAAAGTAAAATCCCGGAATTGGCGACCATCTCCAAAAATTGGAAATTCATTGCCGTTTAAAATTTCGTGAATCCAGTGGCCGAGAAACGTTTGGCGCGAGTCTCTGATCCGCATGCGCGGTCCATAAGTATTGGTAAGCCGCAGAATGCAAAAACGGATGCCGTAAGTTTCACCGTAGATTTGGTGATACCGTTCGGCTGCGAGTTTGTGGACGCCGTTGATGTCGATTGGATTAAGCGGATGCGTTTCGGTGACCGGCAGGACTTGGGGTCTGCCGTAAATTTGACGTGTGCTTGCGAAAATAATTTTCGGACGGGAACCGGATTTTCTCGAGGCTTCCAAAATTGAAAGCTGAGCACGGCCATTCAGCTCCAAATCCGCGTACGGATCTTTCATGGAATACAAATGACTCGTCTGGCCGGCCAGATTAAATAAATAATCCAGACCTTCCGCCAAAGTCCGCATCTGTGTTTCGTTCCGGACATCCGCGATTTGAATGTCCGTTTTATGTTCGATTCCGGCCACGTTGAAAAAATTTCCGCCGCCTTCCGGAATCAGCGAGTCAATTATTTGCACGTTCGCTTCCAGCTCGATGAGCTTTCTCGCCAAATTGGAGCCGATAAAGCCGAGCCCGCCGGCAATTAAAATTTTTTTATTTTTGAACACGTTCAACTGGTTCTTCATTGCAGTCTCAAGCGTATTAAATCCAAAATAGTTTGAAGAATTTTTCCTAACTTTAGAAATTGAGAACAACCCGAAGATCTTCGGTAATGATGCACTGGACATTCAGCGATTTTAAAACCCGCGCGTTCTACTTTCCGGATCAGCTCAACTCCGATTGCACCGCTTTTAGATTCCAGTTTGACCGTCTTAAATATACGGCGCCTCATGAGTCTGAAGTCACAGTTTACATCGCGGACCGTGATTCGAAAAAGTATTTTTGCCAAAAAAATGTACAACTCGCCCAAAATGTGACGGTACCATGGGTCTTCGCGCTTGATTTTATAACCGTTTACGAGGTCAACCCCGTCAATCATTCGGGGAAGCAGCATGCTCAGTTCGAGCACATCATATTGGCCGTCGCCATCCGTATAAAAAATTAAATCTTTATTTGATTCTTTGAAGCCGGTCTGAAGCGCTGCTCCGTAGCCAAGATTTCGTTCGTGGAAGACAAGTCTCAGATGTCTGTTCTTCGGCTGTAAAGTCTCAAGAAGTTTGCGGCTCCCGTCTGTGCTCCCGTCGTCAATGACCAGAATTTCGTAATCGGAGGTCCATTCGCTTGCGACTTTGCCGGCATTTTCAATCAGAGTGGAAATGGTTTCCCGGTCATTGTAGCAAGGAAAAAAAATGGTTAGACTGAATGTTCGGCCGGCCATCGTGAAGCCTCAAAACGGTTCAAACCATAATCGATCGCAAATGCGGAAAAAAACATGAACACAAAATCCATCGGACACCGGTATTGAGTGGACGGGAAGTAAAGTGAATAAATGGCGGCGAAACTGAACAGGATGAAGTATAAAATTAAATCTTCGCGGTACAGTTTTCTTCTCAGATAAATGCCCATAGCGGCGGTGATCAGAATAAAGGTGTAAGGAATCGAATAAGCCAGTTCTTTTGCAAGACTGCGGTGAGCTGGATTGATGATCCGGTAATTTCCATTTTCATCCCATAAAAATTTGGTGTTTGCATCCATCGGGTGAAAAGGAACAATTCGCGGATAAAAAAAATAAACCAGATTCAGTAATTTCAACTTCACCGTCCTCACCGGATGGGCGGCCATAAACTCAATCGCTTTCCGCTTAAAAAATCGGTTCATTTCTTTTTGATTTCCAATCGCCTGCGGATCTTCTTTTTTGAGGGTCTGATCAACATATGGGGCAAGGAGATCCATGCTAAAAGCGGGAATCAATTTGTCTGAATATTCCGAATTGCCGTCAAAAAGATTTCCTCCACTCCGCGTCGGAAACCAGGATCCGTTTAGATGATGATTTCGGAGAGTCATCGGCGACAAAATCAACAAAGATGAACCGAGAAGAACAAGTCCCTGACGGTACCCTTTCTTCACGATGAGCGCGCAAAATCCCAGGATTAAAATCGGAAGTGAAGCGGAACGAGTCAATATCGTCAGCCCGAAAAAAAATCCTGAAAAAACCGTGTTTTTCACGTCACTCGCTTTTACATAATAGTAAGCGGCTGCAATTAAGAGCGTCGTAAACAGCGTTACTTCCTTAAGGGCAGTTGTTTGATAAATCAGATAGGGATAAAGACAATAAATTAAAGAAGCAATGAAGCTGACCCGTCTATTTTTGGACAACAAGAAGCTCAATTCATAAAAATAAAAACAACCGATCACCGCCACCAAAATTTGTAAGACCAGAACCGCGTAAAGATCATTTCCGGTGAGCCATCGCGCCGCAGCCAACCATGAAGGATAAAGCGGCTCAAACGCTGCCGTTTTAATTCCTTGAATACTCAACGTGCCGTAACGGAGTAAATCGCCAGACAGCAGCCAATGATAGGAAACGTTCGGATCGAAATCTGCAGGCGGGAAATTAAATGTCAAAGAAATAAAACGCACGGAAAAACACGCGAAAAACAGAACTAGATACAATTTAATTTTTTGATTCACCGGTTAGTGGTTTCTCAACTTTTCAAATGTTTCTGCCGGGATGTCGAGCGTCTGGGTTGGATAGGGAATGACGATGCCTTCTTTTTTATAGCGTTCATGCAGCGCTTTGATGAATTCATGTTTGATCAAGTGTTGATCGCTGATTTCCCTGGCGTGGAGAACGACATTAAAATTAATGCTTGATTCGGCGAACGCCGTGTAGCGGATGATGGGTTCAAAATTTTGGACTGTACTGGGCACTGTTTTGATCACTTGTTTTGCAATGTCAATCGTGATTTCTTCGACCTTCCTCAGATCACTGTCATGATGAACCCCGATAGGAATGACGACCGAAAATTCCCGCGTAGGCATATAAAAATTGGTGACAATTGAGGAAATTAATTTTTGGTTTGGGACGATTACGACTTTATCCGGCAGCAATTGGATTTTGGTGGAACGCCACCCCACTTCTTTCACATAACCTTCTTCGCCGGATTCCAGTTTGACAAAGTCACCTTCTCGAACGGGTTGATCAAGCGTGATATAAATCCCGGCAAAAAAATTGGCAAGCGTGTCCTGCAGAGCCAAAGCAACCGCAAGGGATCCGATTCCAAGCGAAGCCAGGATCGGAGTTATTGAAATGCCGATCAAATCCAAAAAGATCAGAAGGCCCAGGCCGAGAATCGTACCGCGGATAATTCCGCAAAGAAGTCCTTTTGAAATAAATGCAAATTCCACGCGGTCCGAAAATAGCATGACGAATTCTTTGATCCATCTGTCTAAAAACAAAATAATACTCAGGATCACCGTTGCCTGAGTTAAAAGGAGCATTGCTTTTTGCACTTTCAGTTCCATTGGGAGAAACAATCCCAAAATCCAGATGCCGCTTCCCAAAATTAAAAGTGCAGCGGGAAACCGGGTGGCTTCGACAAGAATGCCGCTGATCGGAAAAGGGGAATTTTTTGCGAAATTTTTGACTCTAATAAAAAAAATAGTTCTTACCCCATTGAGGACCAACAGCCACAACACAAATAGGACCGGCGCGTAAACCCAAGGCGAAATAAACGACTTAATAGGACTTAGCCATTGATTCAAAGTTTCGATCATTGTTTGCTATTTAAGTCTGTTTTGCGACGGGTGTCAATGGAGAAAAATACGCTTGTCGGCATTAACGGAATTTGAAAGATCATGAGGAGCGCCGTCGAATTGCCCTGAGCCAGAGAAATCATTCCCCGCGCAATGTGCTCTGTTACGTCGGTGTATTTAAGCGTTCCGACCGAAGCAACCGCGCCACGAAAAAATTGAATATTTGTTCGCACAGAAAACGGATGTAGTATAAAATGTATCGCTTAAAAAGGTTTATCAAGCCGGGAACAATTCGATTATGAAGAAAAAGAAACCAACAGCGCTTAGATCTGCCAGAAAACAAAAGATTCCAAAGCACCCATCGCTTAAAACCCTCAAAGCTTTTACACCATCCGCAATCCGTAAAATCATCGATTTTGTCGAAGACCGCCCATATGAAACATTGGGCCCTCATGTATTTAAAAAAAATAAATCCGTTGTCATCAACAGTTTTTTGCCGCGCGCTGGCGAAGCCTGGGTGGAACAAAATGGGACTGAGTTACCGATTCCGATGAAAAAAATTCATCCGAGCGGATTTTTCCAAGCCGTTGTCAAGGGTGTTGCCGAGCCGATTCCTTATAAGATTGGTTTTAAAGATGGAGCCGGACGTTTTTTTATCTCCGAAGATCCATACGCCTGTTCAACCGATATTTCCGATTATGATATTCATCTGCTTGGGGAAGGGAATCATTTTAAAAGTTACGACAAGCTCGGATCCCATCTCAGAACCATCAACGGCGTTTGGGGCGTTCATTTTGCGGTTTGGGCCCCTAATGCCAAAAGCGTTTGCGTCATGGGTAACTTCAATCATTGGTTTGTCGGCGCTCATCCTATGACGCGGATTGGTTCTTCGGGGATTTGGGCTTTATTTATTCCGGGGCTTAAAGAAGGGGAAGTTTATAAATATGCGATTCGTTCCTGGGTGGACAATGAAGTGAGAATCAAAGCGGATCCTTATGCGTTTCGTGCTGAATTAAGACCGCGGTCC
>Ga0209515_10001683_pt1 | contig 36229 bp, 26 predicted proteins | sample Subgroupgradi54m_FD_187454 | JGI IMG/M metagenome (GOLD analysis project Ga0209515, IMG submission 187454) | Subsurface groundwater microbial communities from S. Glens Falls, New York, USA - GMW60B uncontaminated upgradient, 5.4 m (SPAdes)... ... | reverse complement strand
GCCAGCGACAGTTCGCAGCGTTGTATCCGTTGCCGCCGGATTCGGAGTGGGTGTCGCGCCCGGCGCCGGCGGTGGCGGCGGCGGTGCAATCGCATACGCCCAGTCCGGGATCTGGGCTGTCGTCGCTGCCCGGAGGGCCACAGTGAGCGCGAACGGCAACGCCGCGAGGACAACGAGGGCCGCGAATTTACGCATAAAGAGCCTCCACTCGAGCCAGGTTAAGGGTGCGGAAACTATACGCTAGATCGGGGGCAGGTGGCAGGGGGTGGGGGAGGTGGCAGGCGGCAGCAGGTAATAGGTGGCAGCGCACAGGATGCAGGAATTGGTCGGGCAAGGTGCTACGCGCCGTCACCGTGGCACTTCTTGTACTTTTTGCCGCTCCCACACGGACACGGATCGTTGCGTCCTACTTTTTCCACAGACGATGAAAGTCGGCCCGGTAGCGGAGCCTGAGCAGGCGCGGGATTCGTAGCGATAAGAGGTATCACTTCGCTCTGCTCGCGGCTCTTGCGGAGATAGTGCGGGCTGACCTGCAGTCCGAATGGGGTCGATTGCGTCTGCGCGGCCTTGTTGCGCCCGAATTCCTCCGCTGATCGGTGTATTTCCGCGAGCTCGTCCTCGGTGCAATCGCGGATCGCAATCTGCTCTCTCGGCACGAACATCGCCTGTCCGATTGGCATCGTTGACGAAACCGACAACGCCTGTCCCGGCTGCAGGACATACCGGAATTCGGATTCATGCGCGTACCAGTCCGTCTCAACCCTGACCACCATCATTGGGATCACGGGGCGTTCGATGAGATTGAAGATTGGTGTAAAGACGGTATCCCAGCCAGGGGGCGTCTGGAAGTTCCAGGCGCCGCGGAGTGTGACGGCGCCGGCCGGCGTGCCCAGATCTTCCGGCACGATCATCGTTCGCATCATCCGCAGTGCGTTCTCGCGCGACGTCGTCGGTATCGGCGTCAGAAATGTCACGTCCTCCCTGATCATCCCCGCGCCGCTGCCCGGAAGGGCGACCACGACCATGAACACGCGCTCGAATGTGGCGCCCGTTGGATTGACGTAGTACACGAAGCGGTATACACCTTCGCCATCGTATCCAACCCAATACGCCTCTGTCGTTTCGAGCGGCGGATAGATGAGGAATCCAAGGTTGCTGCCTGCTTCGAGCACCGGACAGTGACGTGCGTGCTGCGGAAGGAGCGGTCGCTGCGCATCCCGGCGCGGCCGCTGGCCGATGCGAGGCCGCCAGGAATTGGGAAAAAGCCGGACTTCCACCGCGGCAGATTATATGACCGGCTTCGGCGGGCGAGCCCGGGATTTCATGTGTTGCCCGAGCACGCTCATGCTAGCATCCCCGCGAAACGAGCCTGACGTCATGCCTATCCTCGAATACGCATGCCGGGCGTGCGGCCACCAATTCGAATTCCTCAAGCTGCCGGCCACGGCGGATGCGGCGAAGTGTCCTGCATGCCAAAGCGAGGATCTCGAACGGCTCGTGTCAGGCTTTGCGATGAGCACTCGCGAGCTCACGAAGGCCCGTGTCAAGGCGACGCGAAAACAGCACCTGGGAAGCAAGGAGCGCAAAGACAAGCAGATCGCCGAGACCGAGGAATTCGACCATCACCATTAGCCGGCGCGGTGGCCACGTTTGTGAGGCTGACGTATGAGAAGACTCCTTGCCGTTCTGATTTGTGTCGTGCTCTCGCAGGCAGTCGCATCGCGGGCTCAAGTGTTCGCGCCGAATGCGGCAGGCGTGGCGATGAGTCACTGGCACACGATTGTGCGAGACGTGGACGCCACCAGGCGCTTCTGGACGCTGATGGGCGCGACCCCGATCAAGGTGGACGGGGCCGACGTCATGAAATTTCCTGGAGTGCTTATTTTTCTCCACAAGGGCGAACCCTCGGGCTCCACGATGGGATCACGAATCGACCACGTCGGCTTCAACGTCGTCAACGGCGACAAGTTGGTGGTCAAGATGAAAGCGGCGGGCGTGAAAACGGATCCCACCGCCGGGACGAGAAATCCGGAATCCAAGAGCGCATCCTGGGGCAACGTGTACTCTCCGGACGGTCTGAAAGCTGAGTTCCTCGAGCGATCGCGGCTGTGGGATGGCCGCACTCAAGAAAAGGCCCTGACTGTCCCGATCGCGGCCGAACAGATTCATTTCTTTGTTCCCGACGCTGCTGTGAAGGACGCACTCGGGTGGTACGCGAAGATCGCCGGTGCCCAACCAGTGACGGATCCGATACCAGGTCCAAATCAGGTCATTTTGGTTCCGGCTGTTGAACTGAAATTCTCAGGGGACACGAACGCGCGGGAAACGAAAGACTTGCCCAAACCACTTGCGCCGATCAAGGGACGAACGCTCGATCGCATCGGATTCGAGGTGAAGAACCTGGAGGCGTTCTGCAAGAAGTTGGAATCAACGGGCGTCAAGTTCGACAAGCCGTACGGCAAGTCTCGGTACCCAAGCTATGCGAGTGCCGAATTCACCGATCCTTGGGGAGTCACTGTCGAACTGACTGAAGGACTGAACCGGTTCTAGAGCGACATGTCGAGATACGGACGTCTTCGGGTTGCAAGTCTGTGGGCGATTCTGCTGACGGCTCTCATCTCATCGAGCCTCCTGCCGCTGAACGCTCAAACGACCGGCTTGACCGGAGTCGTCAAAGACGCCGAGGGTCATGCGGTGGCCGGTGCGCTCGTGAAAGTGCGCAGCGATGCCCTCGGTCTTGCGTTCATGGTGGTCAGCCAGGACCAAGGCCAGTACCGCACCCCCAGTCTTCCGCGGGGCAGTTACACCGTGCAGGCATTCGGAGTCGATGCTCAAGGAAGTTCGATCGACCCGATTGAAATTGGCAGCGGCAGGCCACGGAAGATTGATGTGGTTCTGAGCGTTCCATTGCACATTCCCGCGCGCGAGAAGCGCCTGAACGATGACGATTACACGACGCTGTTGCCCGAAGCGCCCGCCAAACGTGTCGTCGCTGGAAAGTGCTCGTTCTGTCATTCGTTGCTCGATGTTGTTTCAGCGCGAAAGACCCCCGAGAAGTGGAAGGAGACTTACGAGCGGATGTACGACGACCTCTACGGCATGCGGAAGCCCATCGTCGCGCAGTCCAATGAGGATCAGGAAGATGCCCTCGTTCTGGACTATCTGTCCAAGAATTTCGGGCCGAACACTCCGCCGAATTCGCAGGTCGTCTCGCAATGGTTTCTTCAGCCGGGTGGACCGGCACACCCGAACAGAAACTTACCCGGCGCCTTGCTCAAGGGCGAATCTGCGAAGTACGTGAGCATGGAGTTCTCTCTGGCGTCCGGGTCGATGCCAAGTGGCGTTGCCGTCGATTCGCAGGGAATTGCCTGGGTCACTGAAAGCAAGACCGGCATGCTGGGCCGGTTGGATCCGAATTCGCTGACTTATACCCGCACGGCGTCGCCGATGGGGAGCAGCGCCGAGTTCCGATTGGATGCGGTCGCCGTCGATCCTCAGGACCAGGTGTGGTTTGCGGATGACGGCCCCAACGCCCGCATCCTCCAGTTCAATCCCAAGAGCAGGGCATTCAACACCTACCCGCTACCGCAATATCGTTTCCCCGTTCCCGATGAGGGCTGGGCCAGCATCGGCTCCCTTGGCTTCTTGAATGGAGCTGTCTGGGCCACCGGAGTCACGTCACAACGGATTCTGAGACTGGACCCGAATACCAGGAAATTCCTCAACTACTCAGTCCCGCGCGGGGCCGCGCCTGACGGGCTGGCGGTTGGTGGAGATGACATGCCTTGGTACGCCGCCCGAATCGCCAATGTCGTGGTCAAATTGGATCCCAACACCGGTAAGCAAATCCGGCACGATTCGCCGACTTTGCGATCCGGCCTCCGAGGGCTGGCAGCCGACCGCGAAGGAAACCTTTGGGCCGCTGCGACTGAGTCAGGCAAGATCGTGAAGGTCGATTATCGGACCGGCGCCGTCACCGAATACGCGCCTCCTGCGGAGGACTCCGGGCCCTATTCCATCGATGTCGATAAGAGTCGGAATCTCATTTGGTTCAGCGAAATCTACGCGGACAAGATTGGCAGGTTTGATCCGGCCCGCAACGCCTTCGTGGAGTTTCCGCACCCGCTCGCAGATTCGGACGTCCGCCGGATTGAAGTCGATCGCAGCCATCCGAACAGGGTGTGGTGGGCGAGCGCTCGCGGCGATAAGGTTGGCTACATCGAAGTGACTGAATAGTCGCGAAGGTTTGAATCGTGAACGACAAGAGCCCTCTTACGACGACGACCAAAGCTGTGATGTGGGGGATAGCCTCTGTGTTGTCGGTCGTCACTGCCACGGCGGCCAACGATCTGCGACTGGTCAATGCGGTCAGGAGCAGAGACAAGGAAGCGGTGCGTACGCTGGTCAAGCAGCGCGTGGATGTGAATACGCCGCAAGAGGATGGCACGACCGCATTGTCCTGGGCCGCGCACTGGGATGATCTGGACGTGGCAGATCTCCTGATCGGTGCTGGCGCCACCGCCAACGCAGCGAATGAATATGGGGTCACGCCTCTCTGGGAGGCCTGCAACAACGCGAGTGGCGCTATGGTCGAGAAGTTGTTGAAGGCCAGCGCGAATCCGAACGCCCTTCTGCGTGCGGGAGAGACAGCGCTGACGCGGTGTGCCCGTACAGGTAATCCGGACGCGGTGAAATCGCTGCTGGCCCGCGGAGCCGACGTCAACGCGAAGGAGCCGAGCAAGGGGCAGACGGCGCTGATGTGGGCGTTGGAGGAAAATCACCCGGTAGTTGCGGCGATACTCATCGAGGGGGGCGCTGACGTCCATGCCAAGTCGAAGGCGGGTTTTACGCCGTTGTCGTTTGCGGCCCGGCGAGGCGACCTGACCTCTGCGCGGCTGATGCTCGACAAGGGCGCGGACCCGAATGAGGCCGCCCCGGGTGGACTGAACGCGTTGCTGATGGCGACTGATAGCGGGCGCGAGGAACTCGCGATCTTCCTACTGGAGCACGGCGCTAACCCGAACTCCGTCGACCGCGATGGAGCGTCCGCGTTGCACATCGCGCTGCGCTCGGGCATCTCACTCCTGCACGGCGTCGCGCATGATCCCAGTTACGCAGACTCATTAGATTACCTGTTTCGTCCCCCGATGACGCGACTTGTGAAGGCGCTGCTGGATCATGGCGCAAATCCGAACGCTCGCATTGCCAGGGGTTCGCGCAAGACACCCGCCCGCGCGTCCGATCGGCCCAAGCTGGGGCTGGCGGGAGCGTCACCGTTCATGCTGGCCGCGGCCGCCGGCGACGTGGATGTGATGCGAATGCTGCTGGCGAAGGGCGCGGATCCCAAGCTGACGACAGAGGATGGGACGACGCCGCTGATGGCCGCGGCGGGGGTCGGATTCTCCGACAACATGACGAAGGACGGAGAGGCGCGCGGGTTGGCGGCGACAAAGCTGCTGATCGAACTTGGCGCCGATCCGAACGCCTCGAACAAATGGGGGACAACCGCTCTGCACGGCGCGGCATACACGGGAGCGAACGAAATCGTTCGTTTCCTTGTAGGCAGGGGTGCCAACCTGAATGCGACCGATCAGTACGGACAGACACCGTTGAGCATTGCGGAGGGGGATCCGAATTACCTGGGGGACGACTTCGAGCGGCGGAGCAACCCGAAGACCGCCGACCTGATTCGCCAGCTCGGCGGCGATCCCTTGGCGACAAGTCCCGGTGCGGCGTCAGTGGGGGGAGTCACATCCTTCATCGCAGCACCGTAGTAGCCTACTATAGGGCGCGTACTAGGGAGGGAAGATCGGTTCCATGCTGAGAAGCACCCGCAGTTGGCTCGGAGTGGCGTTAATCGGCTGGCTGGGAGTGGCGTTCGTGGCCTCCAGTTCCCTCCAAGCTGCGCGGTCGCAGCAGCCCGCGCCACCGACGTCGACGGGACCCGATTCGACGCCCGCCGCGCAATACCGCGCGCTCCTTGACCGCTACTGCGTCACCTGCCACAACGAAAGACTGAAAACAGCGGGCCTGATGCTGGATGCGATGGACGTCGCAAACCCTCCAGCGGGCGCGGAGGTGTGGGAGAAGGTGATCACCAAGCTTCGCGGCCGCGCGATGCCACCTCCCAATATCCGCCGGCCGGATAACGCCACCCTTGATGGCTTCGCAACATATCTCGAGACGGCCATCGATCGTGCGGCGGCCATGCATCCCAATCCAGGCAGACCAGCGCTGCATCGGTTGAACCGAGCCGAGTACGCGAATGCTGTTCGCGACCTGCTCCGCGTCGATGTAGACGGGGAAGCGCTTCTTCCCGCTGACGATTCCGGTTATGGGTTTGACAATAACGGCGACGTGCTCTCGGTATCGCCGACGCTTCTCGAACGGTACCTGTCTGCGGCGCGGAAGATCAGTCGCATCTCTGTCGGCGATCCGAATGTGCGACCCGTGACCGACGCGTATGACGTGCCTGACGATCTTGTCCAGGACGATCGCATGAGCGAGGAGCTTCCGCTGGGATCGCGCGGCGGAATTGCGATTCGGCACGATTTTCCCGCCGACGGCGAGTACGTCATCAAGGTCCGATTGAAAAGAGACGGGGATCGTACGAACGGAGAAGGTAATCCTATCCGCGGTGTCGGCCTCAAACGCCAGCTCGACATCCGCCTGGACGACCAAAGACTTGAGCTGTTATCGGTTGGTGGCGAGCAGTTTGGTGCTGCCAAGCAGGGTGTCTTCGGTGTCGACGTGTATAACGAGGCCGACCCGAGGCAAGACGCCTACGAACGTGGTGGGGCGGATGCGGGCCTGGAAGTGCGCTTTCCGGCCAAAGCCGGATCGCACCATGTTGCCGTCGCTTTTCTCGCGGTCGACAGTTCCCTGCCGGAAGGCGTATACCGCGGACCGGCCAACACGCGTCGAGGAGGGAAGCTTGCCGAACCGTGGGTGGAGCGGGTCAGCATCAGCGGCCCCTACAACCCGACCTCGCCGGGCGACACGCCGAGCCGTCGCAAGATTTTCATCTGTCGCCCGGCGGGTCCCGAGACCGAGGAACCCTGCGCGCGGAAGATCCTTTCGGCACTCGCGCATCGCGCCTATCGCCGGCCCGTGACCGAGGAAGACATGCGGTCGTTACTCAGCTTGTACGCAAAGACACGACCCACCGCGGGGTTCGAGATGGGAATCCGGACCGCACTCGAACGCATACTTGCCGGTCCCGAATTCCTCTTCCGCAACGAGCGAGATCCGGTTGATTCGGGCAGCGGTCCCTATCGCATCACGGACCTCGAACTGGCTTCGCGCCTGTCGTTCTTCTTCTGGAGCACGATCCCCGACGACGAGCTGCTCGACCTCGCGGCGCGCGGAAAACTGAAGGATCCAGCGGTGCTGGAACAGCAGGTTCGGCGGATGCTTGCCGATGCCCGCTCCGACGCGTTCGTCAGCAACTTCTTCGGTCAATGGCTCCAGACGCGGCAGGTGGCGAAGTTGAAACCCGACGTCGTGGAGTTTCCGGAGTGGGATGAAAACCTGCGCGATGCGTTCCAGCAGGAGACGAACCTGTTCCTGCAAAGCATGGTGCGTGAGGACCGTCCGCTCAAAGACCTGTTGGATGCAAACTACACGTTTGTCAACGAACGTCTGGCACGGCATTACGGGATTCCGAATGTCTACGGCAGCACGTTCCGCCGCGTGACGCTGACCGACGACAACCGGCGGGGATTGTTAGGTCAGGGCAGCATCCTGGCGCTCACGTCCTACCCGGTACGGACGTCGATCGTCCTGCGCGGGGTATGGCTGCTCACGAACATCCTGGCGGCGCCTCCGCCCGCGCCTCCACCGAATGTTCCGGCACTCGTCGAGCGCACTGAAGATGGCAAGATCAAGCCGATGCGGCAGTCGATGGAAGAACATCGGGAAAATCCCGTGTGCGCCAGTTGTCACCTGCGGATGGACCCGCTGGGCTTTGCGCTCGAAAACTTCAACGCCATCGGCGGGTGGCGAACCACCGAGGCGGACAATATACCGATCGACAGTTCCGGGTCGATGCCGGACGGAACCGAGTTCAAGGGTCCGGCGGAGCTTCGAAACATCCTGCTAAGTCGATCCGATCAATTTGCGACCGCCGTCACGGAAAAGCTGCTCACCTATGCCATGGGCCGCGGTGCTGAGTATTTCGACGGGCCGGCCATTCGAAAGATCAAACGCAGTGCGGCCCCCGATTACCGCTGGTCTTCGCTCATAATGGGGATCGTCAAGAGTGAACCATTTCAGATGAGGAGTCGGCAGCCATGATGATTTTCAAAAAGGCCATTCCCCGTCGTACGTTCCTGCGCGGGGTCGGGGCGACATTGGCGCTGCCTCTCCTGGACGACATGGTTCCAGCTTTTGGAGGTCGGGCCGCCGCGGCGGCCACACCGGCAGTCCGTATGGGATTCGTCTATGTTCCAAACGGCATCGTGATGAACAAGTGGTTGCCGGCGACGGAGGGTGCTGGTTTCGAGATGACGCCGATTCTGGCTCCGCTCGCTCCGTATCGGAAGGACCTGCTCGTGTTGAGCGGACTCGATTCGCAGCCTGCCAACGCGCTGCCGGGCGAAGCCGGCGCCTTCCATACCCGCGCGATGGCTGCCTATCTCACGGGGGTCCACCCGAAGCAGACGGAAGGCCCTGACATCGCGGCGGGGGTGTCTGTGGACCAGCTCGCCGCGAGGGAGCTAGGCAAGGAGACCCAGATAGCGTCTCTTGAATTGTGTCTGGATCCAGTCCAGGCCGCGGGGGTCTGCGAACCGCAATTCACTTGCGCCTACATGAACACCATCTCATGGCGCACTCCCACGACACCGATGCCGATGGAGGATCGCCCCCGCGCAGTGTTTGAACGCATGTTCGGCGACAACGAAACAACCGACCCGGCCGCGCGGCGCGCCCGAATCGAGCAGGACCGCAGCCTTCTCGATTCCCTGGCGGACGGCGTGGCTCGCTTCAGGAGTACGCTTTCTCCCAGCGACCGTCCGAAGCTCGGCGAGTATCTCGACGCGGTTCGCGATGTCGAGCGGCGCATCCAGCTGGCCGAACAACAGTCTGCGCGGGAACTGCCGACGCTCGAGCGCCCGGCCGGTGGCGTCCCTGGCTCGTTCGAGGATCACGCCAAGCTGATGATGGATTTGCAGGTTCTGGCGTTCCAGACCGACTTGACCCGTGTGATCACGTTCATGATCGCTCACGACAGGAGCCCTCGGAGCTATCCTGAGATCGGGATTCCCGAGGCGCATCATGCGTTGTCCCATCACCGAGGCGATCCAGCGTCGATCGCCAAGCTGGTCCAGCTGAACACCTACCACGTCAAGCTGTTTGCGTATTACCTGGATAAGCTGCGATCAACCCCTGATGGAGATGGCTCCCTGCTCGATCATTCGATGATCGTGTACGGCGCGGGCATTGCTGACGGCAACCTGCACACGGAAGACAACCTGCCGACGATCATCGTCGGTGGCGCGGGGGGCAAGATCAAAGGCGGTCGCCACATCAGGTCTCCGAAGGGCACGCCCATGGCGAATCTCTATTTGCGGATGCTGGATAACGTGGGAGTGACAGTCGACCACCTGGGGAACAGCACCGGCAAGCTCGATCCCCTTTCGCTCTAGCGCCGGCTGATTACTTCTGCGGCCCGGGGGGCTTTGAATCGCGACTATTGGCTCGGCGGCGCATCGGGCGCCGTCGACGCACCTTTGAAGACGCGGCCGTCCGGCAGCGTGATCACGTCGATCGCGGCCCTGGTGCGGACCTTTTGTCCCGCGTACCCCTTGAAGCTGATTTTGATGCCTGGCTTCAGGTCCGAGGGCTTCCAGCCGCGGCGCGTGATGCTGTTCACGGAGCCCATTTCCAGGTTCCATGTCGTGACGGACCCGTCCGGCTCGGTGCAATCGACGTACACACGCATGTGCGGGTTCGTCCACTCGACCTTCGAAATCACTCCCGTTCCCTCGATTGGCTTCTCTTTGTCGTATTCGATGGCGAACGAGTGATGCGCGAATGCGGGCGCGCAGAGTGCTATGAGGCCGAGTCCGGTGATGAATGCGACGACGCGTGCTCTCATTTCTTTGTCTCTCCGGGAGCGACTTCAAGACCGAATCCCTTCCCCTTGTACGGGTTCTCGAGTCCGGCCGCAGCGCCGTACTGGTCGTTGTCGACGCAGATATATTCCATCAGCTCCTCGCCGGGCGGTATTGCGCGCGCCGTGAAGTGCAGCTGCACAGGACGGGAGAAGGTGAGCGGATCTTCCAGCGCCAGGTCGTGAATCATCGTGCCGTAGTTGATGCGCGTCCACCGTTCGATCGTATGGAGCTTGTCGGTATGCGGCGTCCCGCGAGCGTCGAACCAGGACTTGTCGTTAAAGCCGACCGTGTCGATGACGAGCGTGTCCCCTTCCCAATGGCCGATTGAGTGTCCCCACCATGTGGGGATCAGGTCATCGGGATTGGGATGCTTCCGGCCATCCATGAAGATCTGCCGGATGGCGCCCCCGCCGCCCTGCTCGTGGACAACGTAGATTGTGCCGGGGCCTTTCGACGTCACGGATTGGATGAAGTTCCAGGGAAACGGGTTTTTGGTTGCCACGCTCATCGGCGCGCAGAACAGATAGGGCTCGTTGTCCTGCTTGCGGCTGTCGCGGAGCGCCTTCGCCCATGGCAGCAGGGGCAGCTCGCCCGGTTTCAACCCGCCCTGCGCCTCGATGTCGCTCCTCGCGCCCCCCCACGTCCACGGGCCGTTCAGGTCGGGATGTCCATCGGGCATCCGCGGTACCGGGCCGTTGGCGATCTCCGGCGGCGCCGTGGGAGTGAACTCGCCCGTCGCCTTCGGCGGGAAATCAGCGGGCGCCTGCGTCTGCGCGTGCAACGACACCCCGAACCCGATCATCACGATTGAGATGAGTGCCCTCGTTTTCACCGCGTGCCTCCGAGAAAGCGCGCTTATAAATGCTGAAGTGCGGGGGAATCCACGCGTCGCGAGTATGTCAAAATGCGCGATAATCCGTCAATGTTTGCAACGAGTTACGCGCGTCCCTGATAGCAGGCCCACCGGGGCGATCCTAAAGAGGAATTCATGCGGAAGTTCGTTCTGTCGGCATGGCTAATCGTCATTTGGCTGGGGGGAACGCTCGTTATCGGTCAGCAGCTCCTTTCGCCCGCGATCACTTTCCGCGAAGGCGTGGATTACGTTCAGGTCGACGCCCTTGTGACGGACCAGGCCGGCAACGTTGTTCGCGGCCTGACGAAGGAAGACTTTCAGATCTTCGAGGATGGCAAGCGGCAAAACGTGACGGCGCTCTCATTCATCGACTTGCCGATTCAGCGACCTTTCGGTGCCCGGCCCGCGGCGGGTCCCGCGCAAATGCCGCCCGAGCCCGACGTCAAGACCAACATCGGCGGCGGCCGCGTATACGTAATTGTCCTCGACGACCTGCACACGAACCCGTTGAACTCGCTTCGCGTGAAGACCGCGGCTCGCAAGTTCATCGACGAGTATTTGCAGCCAGGTGATCGAGCCGCGATCGTCTACACAAGCGGCCGCGCCGACGCGAGCCAGGAGTTCACTGACAGTTCCCGGCTGCTGCTCGCGTCGGTGGACAAGTTCGTGGGCAAGAAGCTGCGTTCCGCCACGTTGGAGCAGCTCGACGCCTACCAGCGCAAGCGCGATAGCGGCCAGACCGACGCCAACCTCGGAAATACGCCGTCCGGCGATTACGACCCGCGGCTGGAGCGTGTGCCCGACCCGCTTGACTTCGAGCGGGGTTACCAGGCCGAGTCCGCGCTCAAGACTCTCAAGGGCGTCGCCGAGGGGCTCGAGAACGTGGCAGGGCGTCGCAAGGCGATCCTCTTCATCAGCGAAGGCGTCGACTACGACATCAACGATGTCTTCCACAACGCGTTTGCCACGCAGGTCATCGGCGCGACGCGCGAGCTGGTCGCCGCGGCGGCGCGATCGAATGTGAACGTCTACTCGCTCGATCCACGCGGTTTGTCGCTGTTCGGTGACGGCGTCATGGAACTGGGGACGTCGCCCGCGAACCCCAACGTGAAGCTTGGCACTGCGTCGCTCGCGTTCGAGCTTCAGCTCAGTGAGGACAGCTTGCGTGTCCTCGCGGAACAGACCGGCGGGTTTGCCAGCGTGTCGTCGAACGACTTCACGGGATGGTACGAACGCGTCGTCCGCGACAACAGCTCGTACTACATGCTCGGATACACTCCCCTCGACGATCGGAGAGACGACCGTTTTCGCCGCATCGAGGTGAAGGTAACTCGGTCCGGATTGACGGTTCGCGCGCGCCAGGGTTACGTGCGCAGTCCCGACGCGTCTCCGTCATCCGCTACCGCCGCCATGGACGATGTGCTCCAGACTCCGCTGCCGCTGGCGGGTATGCCGATGGCTGTTTCCGCAGCTGCTTTCAAGGGCTCGACGCCAGGCCGGGCGTCAGTAGCTGTGACGGTGCAGGTCATTGGCGCTCCGCTGAAGTTCGAACAGAAGAACGGGCTCTACGAAGACACCATTGAGATCGTCACGATCGCCATCGATCAATACGGGAAGGCGCAGATTGGTGACAAGCAGCTGGTTGAGCTCCGATTGAAGCCGGAGACATACCGGGTCGTCGCTGCGAGCGGCTTCCGCGTCGCGTCGCGCATCGAGTTAACGGCTGGTCGTCATCAGTTGCGCCTCGGCGCTCGCGAGATCGGCACGAACCGCATGGGATCGGTTCACTACGATCTCGAGGTTCCCGACTACGGGCAGATACCGCTTGCGCTGAGCGGCGTGTCGATTTCCTCGAAGCGAGCGACGCTATTGCCAACCGCACGGACCGACGACAAGCTGCAGTCAATCCTGGGCGGGCCGCCCACAACCGCGCGGGCATTTGCCGCCGGAGACACCCTGACCGCGTACGTCGAGCTGTACCGAGCCGGCGCCGATACCGGACGCGTCGACCTGGAGACGCAGGTTATCGGTCCGGACGACAAGGTCGTCTTTCGATCGCGCGACGAGGTCAGCGCGTCGCAGCTGCAGAAGGCCGGCTACGGCCACAAATTCGACGTGCCGCTCAGCGCGCCCGCAGGCAACTACCTGCTGCGAATCGCCGCCACGCCGCGCACGAGCAATGCGTCTGCGACTGTTCGCGAAGTACCGTTCTACGTCGTCGTCCCGCAGCGCGCGCCGGCCGCGCAGTAACGTGAACTAGCGGTTCCCGGCCGGGACTGGCACGAACTTCTGGATCCGCTTGCCGTCGGACACCTCGCCCGTGTAGATGTTCCCCTTCGAGTCCATCCCGATCGCGTCGATAAGCCGGAACATGCCGGCGTACCGGCCATTGCTGCCGAATGATCCCAACGTTCTGCCGGTGGTCCGTTCGAGAATCCAGACTTTGTTATTCGTTCCGTCGGCGACGTACATATATTTCTGTTCAGGGTCTCTCGAGAACACCATCTTGTAGGTGGTTCCACATCGAGGCCCTTTGCCGCCGCAACCCTCGCCGCGTGCGGGTGTATTGGGCGACACCGAGAAATCCTTCACCCATTTGCCCTGTTTCGTATAGATAGAGATGCGGTTCTGGCCGCGCTCGCCGACGTACACCAGTCCATCCTTGTCAAACTCGATGAAGTGCAAGTCGGGCACGAAGTTCTTCTCTTCGGGAGGTGGGCCGCCCGTCCATTTATAGGACGGAATCGGATCGTTGGAAATCTCGCTCAGCGGCATGCCATGGCCTCCCCAGCCCCTCTTGAACACGCCGGTGTCCATGTCGTACACGAGCACGCGTTTCGCGTTGATGATGTACAGCTCGCGCGCGTCCTGGTCGAGGTTGAAGCGTCCCTTGTTCACCAGGATGTCGGTTTGTTGATTGTTCTCCTTCGGCGGCGGCGCATCTTTCGGCGGCCGGTGGCCGAAATCCCACAGGAGCTTTCCATCGTGCGAGAACTTGAGGATGCTGTCCTGTGCCGCGGTGCCTCCGACCCAGACGTTGCCCTGCCGATCCACGATCACGGTCTGCAACGCGGTCGGCCAGAGCGGATGGTATCCGGGACCTCCAAAGGAGCTGACGACGTTCCCTTCCGGACCGAGCTCGATGAGCTCCGGTCCCCGGACGCAGCAGTCGATGCGCGGCGGATTGCCGTCGCCGCCGATCTCGTCGATGTCGGCCGCCTGCGAGCGATTGAGAAACCAGACGTGGTCGTTGCCGTCTTCCACGAACAGTCCGGGCAATTGCTGCATGCTCCAGCGATTGGGCAGCGGTTTGGGCCAGAACGGATCCACCTTGAACAGGGGCGCGCCGTGCGCATCCACCGCTTGGGTGGCCCGCGCCGCCTTCTGCTGCGCGTGCGCGCGCACGCCGAAGATCGTGCCGAGCGCCAGAACACCACACATCACAAGGATGACCGCAGACGCGTTCCTTCGTGTCCTCGTATCCACAGGTCTCCCTCCTTCTCGCAGTAATGCCCGCTGGATGCGGCGCACGGTATCACACTCCAGTACGTGTTGAAGCGCGGTTGTCGCCGATGTAGGATTCGCGCGGAGGCGTCAATGAGGAGGTTGTGTCTCGCGCTGTTGTTCCCGGTCTTCCTCGTCGCCCTGCTGTTGCAGTATCCGCATTCGACGTACGCGCAGCAGCCGGCGGCGCTCGTGATCGAGGGCGGCACGCTCATTGACGGCAACGGCGGCGCACCGGTGCCGGACTCTGTCGTTGTCGTCCAGGGCAGCAAGATCACCGCCGTCTCGCGCAAGGGACAGGCGGCGATACCAGCCGGCGCGCGAGTCATCAACGCCGCCGGCAAGTTCGTGCTTCCCGGCTTGTGGGACGCACAGACGGCCTACAGCTGGTACTTCGGCGAGGCGATGCTCATTCACGGCATCACGTCGACGATCGATGTCGGCACCGACCAGGAGACGGCGGTGCCGCATCGCGACTCCGTGCTGCACGGCAAGGTCCTCGCGCCGCGCTCGTACACCGGAATCGTACGAATCGGCTCGCAGCTCGAGGAGACCGGCTTCGAGATGCCGCTCAATACGATCCGCAAGCCGCACTCACTCGAAGAGACGCGCGAGATCGTGCGCACCGTACTCAACGCCGGCGCCGATTACGTCATCTTCTACGACGGCGCCATGCCGTTCGACTGGTACAAGGCCGGCGTCGAGGAAGCGCACAAGATGGGCAAGCCCGCGTTCGTGCGCGCGTACGGGCCGGGCATCTTCCCGGCGCAGGCGGCCGAGATCGGCGCCGCGCAGCTGCCGCACTCGGCCGGTATTCCGCTCGCGGTCGCGAAGAATCCATCGCAGTTCCGCCAGGGACGCGACGATCGCAACGAGCTGGACAAGTATGCCGACATGGACGATGCGAAGGCGGCTGCGCTCGTCAAGACGCTGGTCGAGCATCACGTCGCGCTCGTGCCAACCTTCATGATCAACTACAGGGGTTATCCGAAGAACTGGGATCGATACACCGCCGAAGCGCATGAATGGTTCAAGGATCCCAACCTCCTCAAGTACTACCCGGCCGAGGCGATGGAGTCCGCCCTCGCGGCCTACACCGACATCGATCGGGGCGCCGTGAGGGAGCGCCGGCTGAAGGGATGGGACAACGTCAAGCGCTTCCACAAGATGTTCGTCGACGCGGGAGGACATCTGTGCATATCAGGCAACCTGAATGACAGGTACGTCCCCGGGCTCGAGCTGTTCCAGGAAATGCGGATCATGACGGAAGTCGGGATGACGCCGATGCAGATCATCCAGGGGTCCACGAAGTGTGGCGCCGAACTGGTCCAGAAACAGGACTCGCTTGGTACCGTCGAAGCCGGCAAGACCGCGGACATCCTCATCGTCTCCGCTGACCCGCTGCAGGACATCGATAATCTCAAAAAGACCGACATGGTGATCTTCGACGGCAAGGTGATCGATCGGAGCTATCACGTCAACTACTCGACGACGTTCCAGCCTCCGGGCGATCAGGCGAGCCCCGCCGTCGAAGCATTGCAGTGGGTCGTCGCGTTGATGAAGGTTGGGCGCGGCGGCGGCGCCGGGGCCGACGGCGCAGGCCCAGGTGCGGCGACTCCAGTCCCCGATCCAGCGAGCTCACCGCAACCCGCCATTCAGAAATTCGATCCGTACATCGTGACTCAGGGCACGACGCCGGCCACCATTACGGTCAAGGGCATCAACTTCGTGCGGCGGTCGGTGGTGCATTTCAAGGACAAGCCTGTTCCGACGCAGGTGGTGAGTCCGACCGAGATCCGATTCACGCTGGACGCCGAGGCGTTACGAACACCGGGACGGTTCAAGTTCGTCGTGGTGAACCCGGCGCCGGTGGCGCCGTTGTTCACCAAGGGGATGTGGGGGAACGGCACGTCGAACGTGGCGCGCCTGATCGTCAACTATCAGTACTGATTTGGGTACAACCGGGTACAGGAGGCAAGCCATGCGGTTCGAAAAGCGCGTATGGGTCGCTGTGTTCGCGATTGTTCTTTCAAGCGCGATTCTCCACGCCCAGACGGGGGGCACCATCTCCGGGGTCGTGCAGGACGAAAGCGCTGGCGCGATCCCCGGGGCGACGGTGACCGTCACCAACGTGAACACCGGCATTGTCCGGACGACCGTCAGCGATGGCGGTGGGCGCTATCGCGTGGCCGGCTTGATCCCCGGTAGCTACGAAGTTCAAGTCGAACTGCAGGGCTTTCAAACCGCGGTCCGCAAAGGGCTCACCTTGAACGTGGGCAGCGAAATCGAGATCCCGATGGTCCTCAAGACAGGAACAGTCGAGGAAAAAATCGAGGTGACGGCTGCCGCGCCGATGGTTCAGACGACGAACGCCTCGCTGGGCGCCGTGGTGGAAGGGGAAACGGTTCGCGATCTGCCGCTCAACGGACGCAGTTTCGATCAGTTGATCTCGCTGCAATCCTCGGCGCCCACGTATCGGCCGCAGGCCGGCAACGGAACGATCGGGTTCGCGACCGCGTTCACCATCAATGGTGCCTGGCAGACCATGAACACTTTCATGATGGATGGGGTTGAAGTAGTCGGCGGGAACCTCATGGGCACCAATCCCGGCGGGGTCCTGGGGAAGAATATGGGGGTCGATGCCGTCCAAGAGTTTCAAGTCCTGACCGGCAGTTACAGTGCAGAGTACGGCAAGCGCGCAGGGGCCGTGGTGAATATCGCCACCCGGTCCGGTACGAACGCGCTTCATGGATCCGCGTACGAGTTCACTCGCAACGCTGCATTCGATTCACGGGGCTTTTTTGAGGGCGCTAAGAAGGCGCCCTTCAAGAGGAATCAGTTCGGGGCGACCATCGGAGGACCGATCCGGAAAGATCGGACCTTCTTCTTTGCCAATTACGAAGGGTTGCGCGATCGATCGACGCCAAGCCTCTCCGGCGTGTTTCCCGACGACACCGCGCGCAACGGGTTCTTGCCGTGCAAGGAGGTGACTCCCGCGCCGAATTCCTGCCCAGAGTCCGGCTTGTTCAACGTCGGCGTTGCCCCCGCAGTGAGGCCATTCCTGGCGCTTGCTCCGCACACGAACGGGCGCAATTTTGGCGACGGCACCGCAGAGTTTAGAACGGAAAAGCCCAGCATCGGCAACCAAAATTACGCTCTGGCGAGGATCGATCACCAGCTCTCAAAGAATCATTCCCTGATGGGCCGCTACAATACGAGCCGATCCGACTCTGTGAGTCCAAACCCCGGCCCTAAGGAAAGCGTCCGCTCCAGCACCGAATATGCGGCGGTGCTGGAAGAGAAGTGGATCGTCAATCCGACGGTTCTTCATACGTTTCGTGCGGGGTACGTCAGCGCATTTTCGCTCGAGGATAGCGTTCCCACCGGGGAGGCAAAGGATCCTGCCACAGGCTTCTTTCCGGGAGCGCCATACGCAGGGGCGATTCAGTTTTCAGCGAGTTCGGCTGTGAACGCCGGTGTGGGATTACCCCTGACAGCCCTGGGAGTAGGCCCTGGAGGGTGCTGCCTTAACCGCCACTATGGCGGAAATCAATTCGAGTTGTCCGATCAACTCTTCCTCCAGCGCGGGGCGCATGCGTTCACCGCCGGGGGAATGGTGCAGAAGATTCAACATAACGTCAATTTCAACATTGCTCAACTGGGCACGATGGCCTTTGCGAGTTTACAGGCTTTCTTGCAGGGAACGCCCAGGACGTTTACCGGTGTGAACCCTAGCGATCCGAATTGCCCGATCACATCGGTGGGTGGGTGTGCCGACGCCGATAAGAATTATCGGCAGACCTTTTTTACCACGTACCTGCAGGACGACTACAAAGTGAATCGCAGTCTCACGCTGAATCTGGGCGTGCGCTACGAGCTACTGACCGTGCCGTTCGAAGTCAACGGCCGGATTGCAAACTGGCGTCCTGAGATCGTGAATGGAGTGCAGCGGGTGGCAAGCACGCCCACCGTCGATAATCCCATGTTCAACGGGAACCATAACTTGATCGCTCCGCGGATCGGTGGAGCCTGGGATGTGTTCGGCAACGGGAAGACGGCTGTACGAGCCGGGTGGGGCATCTTCTTTGATCAAATTGAGACGGTCCATCAGGAACAGCTCGGGAACAGTCCTCCACACTTTAACGTCCAAGTAATCCAAAACCCCGCATTTCCTTTAGGTTTCACAGGGGCCGGCTCGACTTCACTGCCCGCGGCGCAGGGCATCGACCCAAATATTCAAACGCCCACTCGATTCCAACACAACGTGAGCATCCAGCAGCAGATCGGGCAGAACATGTCCATCAATCTTGGCTACGTGGGTGCCCATATGATCCATCTCTCGCATGTGACAGATATGAATTGGGCGCTTCCACAGATTCTTCCCGACGGTAGCCCGGGCTGTTCGTTGAGCCCGTGTTACTTTTTTCCTGCCGGCGCGCCCGCCCGAAACCCGGCCTTGGCTCCCACCACCATCGTTGTCTCAGACGGGACGTCAGACTACGACGGCGCACAGGTGGACTGGGTGCTGCGCACGAGTTATGGCTTGCGGAGCAAAGTGTCCTTCACCTGGGCGAAGAACATTTCAGATGTTGACAACCTTGATTCGGCCCAAACTGCCAACGGTGTATTTACGCCACAGATGATGGACGTGCCCGGCAGTGACCGAGGGCTGTCTTCCTTCCACGTAGGGAAAAATTTCGTGGCGAACTTCACGTACGATCTGCCATTCCATGGCTTCGCGCTGGTACGCGGATGGACACTAGGGGCAATCGGCACGTTCGCCGACGGCGTCCCGAAGACAATCTTCACTGGTTTTCAACGTGCGCGGGATGCTTCGCGGAACAATGCTCACAGGCCGAACCTGGCCGCAGGGAGAACCAACAATCCTATCTTGGGGGGGCCGGACCAATACTTTGACCCGACGGCCTTTGTGCTGCCGCCCCCGGGTTTCTATGGGAATGTTGCCCGGAACACGCTCATTGGGCCAGGCTACGCGAACGTCGATGTCACCCTGGAGAAGTCGATGGCGGTCACGGAAAGCCGGAGAGTGCTTTTCCGGGCCGAGGCCTTCAATGTGCTGAACCGTGTGAATTTCGGGCAACCAAGCACAACCATATTCAAGTCAGACGGGACGTATCAACCTACGGCGGGGCGAATCACAACCGCTTTGCCGGCCCGGCAACTGCAATTCGGTGTCAAGTTCGTGTTCTAGCGTGACGACCGTGATCCAGGAGTAGAATCCACGCAATATTCACGGCGACCCCGGCGCATAGGAGAACTAGTATGAAAACGTTTCTCAGCATGGCGGCGGGCATTGCGTTGATGGCGGCGTCTGCCGCAGCCCAGACCAACGCGGTCCCGAATTCCCAAGCCAATCCGTACGGGCCCGGCGAGAGCTGGGGGCACAAGGCGGACGGCAAACCCTACGGCAGCCTCGGCGCATGCGTCGTCGACTCGAAGGGGATCCTGTGGGTCGCTGACCGGTGCGGACAGCCCGACAACAACGCATGTAAAGGACGCACCGAAGATCCCATCCTGGCCTTCGACGCGTCCGGCAAGCAAATCAAGAGCTTCGGCAGCGGCATCTTCACGAACCCTCACGGCATGGACGTCGACAAGAACGGTAACGTGTGGGTGACTGACACTGCGGAGCACATCGTCGTCAAGTTCAGCCCAGAGGGGAAGGTGCTGATGACGCTGGGCAAGAAAGGCGTCAAGGGAACTGGGACTGATGTCTTCAACGCGCCCAGCGACGTGCTGGTGGCGCCAAACGGCGACATCTTCGTGGAAGACGGCCATGGCGGCGAGACGAACTCGCGGATCGTCAAGTTCGCGCCCGACGGGAAATTCATCAAGACGTTCGGCACGAGGGGCACCGGTCCCGGCGAACTCTCGACCGACATGCACTCGCTGACCATGGATTCGAAGGGGCGCCTGTTCGTCGCCGACCGCGGCAACGCGCGCATCCAGATCTTCGACCAGGACGGGAAGTTCATCGACCAGTGGCCGCAGTTCGGCGAGCCGAGCGGTCTCGCCATCGTCAACGACATCCTCTACGTGACCGATTCCAAATCGGACGGCCCGGGCGGGAAGGTCAATCCGCCCTACGTCCGGGGCTTCCGCATCGGCAGCGCGAAAGACGGCAAGGTCACGGCGTTTGTGCCGTACGACTTCAAGGCGCCGCCGATCTCGGCCCAGGCCAAACCGAATGCCGGCGAGGCGATCTGTGCGGATAAGAACGGAACGATCTGGAACGCCGAGACGTTTGGAATCGATCTCAAGCGGTACATGCTGAAGAAGAACTCGAGCAGCACGAAGTAAGCACCGCGCAACAAAGAAAGAGCCGGCTCCGGCCGGCTCTTTCTTTACCTCGATTTCGATCAGCCCTACGAGACTTTAATCTTCAGCAGCTTCGCGGCATTGCCGCCGAGGATGGCGATCTGATCGGCCTGGCTCAATCCCGGCACCGCAAGCACGCGATCCACGCAGTCGTGGTTCCAGCGATTGCCGTCGGTCCCGATCATGACCTGGCTCGCGCCAACTTCCGCGATCAGATGCCGCAAGCCCTCGGGTGTGAACAGCATCGAATCGTAATAGATCTGCCTGAGATACTCACTCGGCTTCTTCTTGAGCGGCTTGCACTGTTCGGGGAACGTTTCCAGGCACTGATCGCTCCGGCCGGCGTAGCTCGGAAGGAATCCGCCGCCATGGGCCGCGATGATCTTCAGGTTCGGGAACCGATCGAACGTGCCCTCTTGTATCAGGTGCGAGAGCGCGATGGTCGTTTCGAGCGGGTTCCCGATCACGTTCCCCAGGTTTCCGTTCCCTCCGAGTCGCGGCTGGCCCGGCCTGAGGTCGTAGTTGCCGTTGAATCCCCATGGGTGGATGAAGAAGACGGCTCCGAGCTGATCGGCCTTTGCCCAGAGCACATGAAAGATGGTTGATGACAGTTCTTCGCCGTTGACGCTGCCGCCCAGCATGAAGCCGCGCAGCCCGATCTTCATGCCTTCTTCCATCTGCTCGACGGCCACATTGGGGTACTGCAACGTCAGGTTGCCGAGACCCACGAACCTGTCAGGGTTCGCGGTACAGAGCTCCGCGAGTTTTTCGTTTTGTATCCGCACGACTTGGCGAGCCAGCTCCGGCCCTACGATCCAGTAAGGCGGCGGATTCATGCTCACGGCGCGCATGTCGAGTCCCATCTCGTCCATGTCGCGCAACAGTGCGTCCACGGCAGGACCGTGGGGATCGAATGTCGGGATCGGCTGCGTCCGGTACGTGTGGGCCAGCTGTTCCAGATAGTCGGGAATGGCGTAGTCCTTCGGGACGGCTTTCCAATAATCGGGAAACGTCATGTGGGCGTGCACATCGATGGTCGTGACGCGTCGCCCGCCGATCGACACTTCCCGCCGTTTGGGACGCGGCGCGGCAGCCTGCTGCATCATCGCGAACGCGGAATCGGCAATGCTGCCGCCCATAAACATGCCAGCCGTGACGCCTGTGACACGCTTCAAGAAAGTTCTGCGACTGGACATGACTTCTCCTGATGTGCGCAAAAGGCTACTGTAGGCGCGGCGCTGCTTCAACCGGTAAATCGCCGGTGCTTGACACCGCCGCGATACCGGGTGTAATTGCTGTTCGCGTCCCTCAGCGATTTCGTCTACAACCCGGTCAGGAGGCCAGGCATGCTCCACAAACGCGGCTGGATAGCTGTGTTCGCGATTGTTCTTTCGGGTGCAATTCTCGAGGCCCAAACCGGTGGGACCATCGCCGGGATCGTGCAGGACGAAAGCGCTGCGGCGATCCCCGGCGCCACCGTGACCATTACCAATGTGAATACGGGCATTGTCCGGACCACTGTGAGCGATGCCGGCGGGCGATATCGCGTGGCCGCCCTCATTCCTGGTAACTACGAAATTCAAGTCGAACTTCAAGGTTTTCAAACCGCGGTCCGCAAAGGACTCACGTTGAACGTCGGGAGTGAAATCGACATTCCCATGGTTCTCAACGCAGGCACGGTCGAGGAAAAAATCGAGGTAACGGCGGCCGCGCCGATGGTGCAGACGGCCAACGCCTCGCTGGGCGCCGTGGTCGAAGGTGACACCGTGCGCGATCTGCCGCTCAACGGCCGCAGCTTCGACCAGCTGATCTCGCTGCAGTCCTCGTCGCCCACTTACCGTCCGCAGGCCGGAAACGGAACGATCGGGTTCGCGACCGCGTTCACCATCAACGGTGCGTGGCAGACCATGAACACGTATCTAATGGACGGCGTCGAGCAAGTCGGAGGGGCCCTCATGGGCACCGCGCCAGGCGGCGTCCTGGGGAAGAACATGGGAGTTGATGCTGTCCAGGAATTCAAAGTCCTGACCGGCAGTTACAGTGCCGAGTACGGCAAGCGCGCCGGCGCCGTCGTGAATGTCGCCACCCGTTCCGGCACGAACGAGCTGCATGGGTCCGCGTACGAGTTCCATCGCGACTCCGTGTTCGATGCCCTGAACTATTTCGACACCGCGAGGACGCCCTTCAGACGGAACCAGTTCGGGGGGACGATGGGGGGACCCATCCGGAAGAATCGGACGTTCTTCTTCGGCAACTACGAAGGGCTGCGCGATCTCTCGACGCCAAGTCTGGTCGGTGTGTATGCCGACGCAAACGCCCGCGCCGGGTTCCTGCCGTGCGCGGTGGTCACGCCGCTGCCGAGTCCGTGTCCCGCGAACGGCTTGTTCAACGTCGGCGTTGCCCCCAGCGTGGTGCCGTTCCTCGCGGAGATGGCGCCGATCCCGAACGGGAAAAACTTCGGCGACGGCACCGGCGAGTACCGGGTGGCCAAGCCGCAGATCGGCCACCAGCACTTCGGTCTCGCGCGCGTCGACCACCAGCTGGCCGGCAATCAGTTCCTGATGGGCCGATTCAACACGAGCCGGTCGAACAGCGTGACGCCTAACGCGAGTCCGAAGAACACCGTTCGCGCCAGCACCGAGTATTCATTGGTGGGAGAGCACAAATGGGTCGTCAGCTCGACGCTGCTGAATACGTTCCGCGGGGCGTACACGAGCGCGTTCTCGGTTGAGGATCAGATTCCGTCCGGCGCCGCGGCCGATCCGAACCTGCGCTTCTTTCCGGAAGCGCCGTATGCAGGAGCCATCACGTTTACAACCGCGGCGACGGCTGCCGGCGGCGCCACCGGTGCAGGATTGCCGCTATCGAGTCTGGGTGTCGGGCCCGGCGGATGCTGCCTCAGTCCCAAAGCCGGCGGGCGCCATTACGGCGGCAATCAGTTCGAGTTCTCCGATCAGCTGTTCCTCCAGCGCGGCGCGCATGCCTACACCATCGGAGGCGTGCTGCAGAAGATTCGTCACGATGTCAACTTCACCACCGCGCAAATCGGCGCGTTCGCGTTTCCGACGTTGCAGCGATTCCTGCAGGGACTGCCCTCGACCTTTACCGGCATGAACCCGAGCGCCCCGTGCGCCATCACGTCGAAGGGCGGGTGCGCCAACGCCGACAAGAGTTATCGAGATCTCTTCTTCGACACCTACATCCAGGACGACTATAAGGTCACTCGCACGCTCACGCTGAACCTGGGCGTCCGCTACGAGCTGCTGATGGTGCCGTACGAAATCAACGAGCGCATTGCCAACTGGCGTCCCGAGACGGTGAATGGCCTCGTTCGCGTCTCGAGCACGCCCACGCTCGGTAATCCCATGTTCAAGGGGAACCACGACCTCATCGCTCCGCGAATCGGCGGAGCCTGGGACGTGTTCGGCAACGGGAAGACCGCCCTGCGCGCGGGCTGGGGCATCTTCTTCGATGAACTCGAGACGATGCATCAGGAGCAGCTCGGAGCGAGTCCACCGTTCTCAACCGTCCAGATCCTTTCGACCCCGCCATTTCCGTTGGCATTCTCGGGCGGCGGGGCCTCTACCGCACTGCCTGCGGCGCAGGGTGTCGATCCGAATCTGCGGGTGCCGACTCGATACCAGCAGAACGTGAGCATCCAGCAGGCGATCGGATCGAACATGTCCATCAATGTTGGGTACGTGGGAGCCCACATCTCGCATCTCTCGCAGCCGCTCGATGCGAACTCGGCAATTCCACAAATTCTGCCCGACGGCAGCCCGGGATGTTCGTTGAGCCCGTGCTACTTTTTCCCGGCCGGCTCGCCCGCCAGAAATCCAGCGGTAGCTCCCACGAGCATCGTGTTCTCCACGGGCGTGTCCGACTACAACGCCGCACAGGTGGACTGGGTGCTACGAACGGCGTACGGTCTGCACAGCACGGTGTCCTTCACGCTCGCCAAGAACACTGACACGGTTTCCAACCTGGATACCGCCCTCACGGCCTCCGGTGTCTATTCGCCGCAGAACTCGGTGTTGCCCGAAACTGACCGTGGACTGTCTGCCTTCAACGTCGGGAAGAATCTCGTGGCGAACTTCACGTATGCGCTCCCGTTCGAGGGCGCGCTGTTAAGCGGATGGACAGTGGGTGCGCTCGCCACGTTCTCGGACGGCGTCCCGAAGACGATCTTCACCGGCTTCAATCGTGCGGGCGATCGCGCGAAGAGCACGGCGAGCAGACCGAACCTGGCCCAAGGGGCGAGCAGCAATTCCATCCGTAAGGGGGTCTCGCTGGCCGACAAGGCGAACCAATACTTTGATCCGTCCGCCTTTGTGCTGCCTCCCGTCGGTTTCTATGGGAATGTTGCCCGGAACACGCTCATCGGGCCAGGCTACCAGGATGTCGATCTCACGTTGGAAAAGGCGGTGTCGATCGGGGGAAGCCGGAAAGTTCTCCTCCGGGCTGAGGCCTTCAACCTGTTCAACCGTGTGAATTTCGGGCAGCCAAACACAAACGTCTTCACGGCAGCCGGAGTCGTTTCACCGTCAGCGGGGCGAATCACAACCGCCTTGCCGGCCCGCCAGCTGCAGTTCGGGTTGAAATTCTTGTTCTAAATCCGAAGGTGGGAAGGCCTACTGTGTAGGCCTTCCCGCCCGTTTCTAAATTAATGAGATCGATCGGCCAGAGGGATCGATCCCGATTTCCGCGTGGGTCGCTCCACCGCAGGGACAGCAGGTGCCGCCCGAGCCGGTGCACGATGGAAAGTCGTACTATTTCGAGGTGACGGCACAGCAGAACGGTGCCTTTACGATCACAAACACGCGGAACCACTTCAGCAAGACATATCGCCCCGACGAAGGGCACTATCCAACGAACTAATCCGCCAGTAGCCCGACGAAACAGAGCATTCCTCGACGGCCATTCCGCCCCAGAATGGCGGGTGCGTCCTTCGGATCCGCACGCGGTGCGCCGCCGATGATGGCTGAATTCTTGTCGGCGGGTCGCACCGATGGTCGCAACTTATTTCGTGCCGCGGTTGGCGGTCAAATCGTCTCGGACGACTTCGCCACCCTTCATGACGAACTTAATTCGCTGCAATTCGGAAATATCCGCGAGCGGATCGCCAGAGACGGCAATAAGGTCAGCAAACTTGCCCTTATCCAGCGATCCGACGCGATCCTGCCAGCCTATGATCTCGGCAGCCGTGGAAGTGGCGGTGCGCAAAGCCTGCGCCGGTGTCATCCCCCATTTCACAAAGAGGCCGAAATGCTGGAGTGCCTCGTCATGGCGAAACGTCCCGCCACTCCCGTACCCGATCTTCACACCGGCCGCCAGCGCCTTCCTGAAGCTCTTCTCCTGCGAGAGCAGGAGAGTGTTCTTCCCGTTGGTGTACTTAAGATCTCGCTCTTGACCATTGGCCAGATCGAAGAGTGTTGGAACCATGGGGATCCCTTTCGCAACCATCATCCTCATCGACTCGTCATCGAGGTCGACAGCGTGCTCTTGGGCATCGACTCCCGCTTCGAGGCAGATGTGTAGCCCCTCTCCTCCGTAAGCATGGCAGGCGACTTTCAAGCCGTGTCGGTGCGCTTCATCCACGATGGCCTTGGCTTCTTCCAGGGTGTAGGTCGGAATGGCGACCAACGTGCCATCCGGCTTCCAGTACCATTGGATGTTGCCAAATATTTTGATCCAGTCGGTGGAGGCCTGTGCCAGTTCACGCACCCGTTGACGACCCTCCCAGGGTGAATCCGCGATCAGGAAGTCTTGGATATTTGGAGCACCTTGTGGCAGGACTTCGTCTCCGTTTTGGTTCTGAATCGTATTCAGGACTCCTACGACACCATAACCATTGGTCGTCGCAATGCCTCGCAGGGCCACTTGCATCCGCGGACCCTGGAAGAGGCCACGGTTGATGGCGTTCCGTAAGTCCGCGGTGCCAAAGAAGGAGTTGTTGTGCCCCAGCTCCACTATCGTCGTAAAGCCCATGCTGAGCGACTTTTGAGCGGCGAGCAACGAGATTAGCAGGTACCACTCCGGCGATTCCCTATTTCGGTTACCTGCGCCAGGTAACGTGTCCCCGCCAAAGTCATTCGACAGGTGCAGGTGCGTGTCAATCAACCCCGGGAGCACGGTGGCCTTGCTAAGGTCAATAACTCTGGCGCCGGCCGGAATCGGCACACGGTCGGCCGGACCGGCATCCGTAATTCGCTCACCCCTGACGAGTAACACCTGGTTCGTCAACAACTGATCTGACTTGGGGTCGAACAAGCGTCCGGCACGAATAGCAACGACCTGCGGCGTTTGGGGAGTCTGGGCTTGGGCCCACACCACCAGCGCCGAAGTCGCTACGACTCCGACAGCGGTGAGCAAGCCAACGACCGTTCTCCACACATTCTTCCCATGCATCGCGATCCTCCTTGAGCGTTCCACACCGTGGTGGTGTTACTCCACGCGGTCACCAGCTCCTTGTTTCGTTCTGGCGGCTCGGCGTTAGAACGTGTACGTTGCGCCGATCTCGGCAATCCGGGGCGGGGCGATTGACAAGGGCCTCAGGAATGCCGCGCCGGATTGTTGGTTCACCGTGAGCGGGGTGTTAATGTTCAGGGTGTTGTACACGTTCACCCGCAGCGCCACTTTCCGTCCCTGCGCCAGGCGAAACCCCTTCTCGACGCGAAGACTAAGGATGTTGAGAGAGGGCAACCGGTGGGCGCCGATGGGTTCCACCTTCAGCAGAATTGACGGAATTTGCGTTCCGCCGGTAAAGGACACCGTCCGCGCAAAGGGTTCGCCGCTCCGGTTCTCGAAGTTGGCCGAGACCTGCACATCGGCCGGGAAGACATAAGCTCCAGCGAGTCTGGTCAGCCACTCCCGAGCGTTATTGGCCGCGTTGATCTCCGAATTAGGATCGAAGTTGGATAGTGAAACACCAAGTGAAGCCGCCGTGTTCGCGACGAACGGAATGTGAAGCTTCGTGCTGGAATAGGAGGCGTTGAGCATCCACCGATTAGAGAGTCGCTTGATTGCCGCCAATTCGACGCTGGCGTAATTCGCATTGGCCTTGGGATCGTTGATGAGCATTGGCTGCTGGAACGCATTTCCTCTATAAGCAGCGGGATAGTCGTAATAAGTTACGGACGTTCCCGGATCATCGGTTGTCCCCAGTCTTCCATCGGGACCTGGGTCGGCATTCGTGATCGGAATGTTGTACACGCCGTATGGCCGCAGGTTGTTCTGCACCCGATAGGTGTTCGAATCTTTGGAATAGACGCCCGTCGCACGCACTGCAAAATTCCGCATCAGCTCTCGCTCGCCTGAAAGCGAGTACTCATCGCTCATCACCTGCTTCTCATTCGGGTTGGCGACAGCGCCGGAGAGCGAATCACTGCTCCCAAGGCGGGCGATCGCGACGAAGTCCGGCCCATTCTTGTTGAGGTTCACTTCACCGGGATCGTACCTGAGGTTGCCGTTGAGGTCATGCCATTGGTAGATCGCCGTCAGGTCGAGGTTGAGGTTCGCCATCTGGATCTCGTCCGCGTAGCGCATGTGCGCATAGCGCCCCCAGCCGCCCTTAATCACGGTGCGCCCGTCCCCCATCACGTCATAGGCAGCATGGAGGCGAGGTACCACTGAATTGAACGTCTTGAACTCGATGCGCGAAAAACACTCTGCGGGCCATACGCCGTCCAACGGAGGAGGCGCTGTCTTGCGGCATTGCGCCGGCAGGAACCCGTTGTTGTGTTCATAGCGAACGCCTAGGTTCATCGCGAGCCGACGCGCGATCGTCCAACCGTCTTGTACATAGGTCCCGAGATAATGGAGCGCGCTCTTCGGGTCGACCGGGTTGTTCTTAGCTTGAAACTGGAACGGGGCGCCGTTCCTGAAAACGAGGATGTAGTTTTGAGCTGCCCCTCGATCGAACGTTGCCCGATCCGCGTTGGAACTCAAGGCATCAAATCCGGCCTTCACGTCATGGTTGCCCCAGGACTGACCTGACTTGTACCAACCAAAAGTGCCTCTAGGGCCCTGCCGCATCTCGTGAGTGTGGGATTCGCCGAAATTGTTGAGGCCGGCCACGCGCAGGGTGAGCTGATCGATAGTGGCCACGTCATTCGAACAACACCCGAACCGCTCCAGGTGATGTTTCCAGATTCCATACTCCAAAGTCAGAATCTTAGTGCCGAACACGCCCTGCCATTCAACCTTCTGGGTGTCAACGGGCCACCTCGTAACCGTTCGCGCGTTCCAGTCCAAATTCTGACTAAGAGGTTCGTTGTAACGCCGCCAACTGCGCTGATGGAAGGCAGTGATCTTCTGCGTGCGGCTCATCTGATATGAGACCTTTTCGGTGCTATAAAGTTGAAGCGTGGGACTGTCCATCTTCGAGCCATCTGGCTTAAACGCATTCGCCACGAAGACGGTATCCGTGCGCGCATGTCCCGCGTAGTAAAACCAGAGCTTGTTCGGGATGATCCGGCCGCCCAGCTCGCCGCTCAAGTCCCACCGCTCCTCAACCCGGTCGCCGGTCCTAATGCCCTGAGCCCTCAGCTTGTCATCGACGTTGTCGTTCTGGAGACGCTGGTTCGTCTGATTCCAAAGGCCGCTGCCGTGGAATTCGTTGCCACCCGACTTCACGATGACGCTGAGCTGAATCCCTTTGGTCGCGCTCGACGCATCATTGCCAACACTCGAAACCGTCGACTCTTCAAGTGAGCCAAAATCGAAATTCTGGCCGGTGCCATTGCCCGCTGATTTCGGCGAGGTGGTCGGCACGCCATCAATGACCACCCACGCCTCGTTGCTTACTCCGAACACGCGGAAGGTTGCGTTCGGGCTCGTGTTGCCAGCGCCGCCGAAGTCGATGTTGGTGCGCACGCCAGGCGCCATAGCCATTACCGCTCGGATGCCCTCCCGGCTCGTTGGAATTATCTCGAGGGTCTCGCTCGTCAACTGGGTGCGATTGGCCGTGGCGGAGACATCCACCACGGAGGAGACCCCCGACACGGTAACCGTTTCCACGACCGTCGTGATCTTCAACTTCACATCCACTCTTGCCGTGAACCCCGCGGTCAACAGAATGTTCTCCTGCCGGATGATCTGAAAGCCTGCGAGTTCGTACTGCACGTTATACGTCCCGATAGGCAATGGCGTCAGGCGATATTCGCCGCGCTCGTTGGTGACATCGATCACTTGCCCGACTTGTAACGCGCGACTGGTTGCCGTTACCGTCACGCCGGGCAGGATGGCACCACTTTCGTCAGTCACCTGTCCGATGATGGTGGCTCCCTGTTGCTGGCCGGCGATCGCCAGGTCAGCAACCGGCAGCAGAGAGCACGTGAGAACGAACACAAGAAGAACAGGCCGCGTATGGAGTCGCTCAAGCGCGCTAACCATAACAATTCGCCCCTTTGTCCAATACGGAGCTGTTTCAGGAGTCGTTAATTGACCGCGATGCGCGGCAGTATCTGCCCATCCCCGAACGGCTGTCAACGCAAATTCCTGGTCTGTCAAAAGGCGGTATCGCTTTCGTAGGCGATCCTGTTGCGCAGTGTCATCAATCTCAGTGTCACTGAAACCGCTTCCGTCGCGCTCATTTTGATCGGCTTGATCGGCGAGCCGAGCGGCCGCATCGATCCCAACGTCACGTGCCCAATGTCGACCACCATTCGCTCGCGATCTACCACACGAGCGCAGACTTCAAGTAAGGGGGACGTGCACGTAGGGGCGTCCGTGGCCGACATAGATGAGACCGTCTCCTTGCGGAACTGCGTAGTATTGGACTAACGTAGCCGCCCAACATCACGTCCCTCAATCTTCCTGGATGCAACGATGACCGATGCAGCTAGTGTGAATCGACGTCCATGCTTCCGAGACCTGATGGGCGGCGCAGTCGCAGCCGGTGCAACCCTCGCCGCGATTGGGTGTGTTGCCCACGCCGCGGCTCAAGGACGGTCGGAGATCGTCATCAACGATACACGCCCCTTCCCCGAGAGCGTGACTTCGTCGCGTGATGGTACGGTGTTCTTCGGCAGCCAGGACAAAGGAATCATCTATCGGGCGGCGCCTGGTGCATCCAGAGCCGAAGCATGGGTTCAGCCCGCCGCCGCCGGTCTGCAGTCGGTGTTCGGCGTCCTTGCCGATGACGACTCGAGCACCTTGTGGGTCTGTTCTACAGGGCCGACCCCTCCGGGGCCGCCTCCAGGGATACCCGACTCGTCACTGAAAGCGCTCGACCTGCGTTCCGGGTTGCTGAAACGCAGTTATCCTCTTCCGGGCGGGGGCACGTGTAGTGACATTGCTGTGGCGCCTGATGGAACGGCCTACGTCACCGAGATGAAGGGCGGCCGCGTGCTTCGCCTGAAGAAGGGCGCAACCGCCCTCGAGGTGTGGTCAACGGATCCTCTCCTCGCAAGCGCCGATGGCTTGGCGTTACTCGCCGACGGCGCGCTCTACGTGAATGGCTGGCGAACGGGAGTGCTCGTGCGGATTGCGATGAATCGGAAGGGGTCGGCGGGGCAGGTGGTCAAGCTCGAGACGTCACGTCCGTTGGGCCGCCCAGATGGCATGCGATCCGTGAACGGTGGAAAGGCGCTCTTGCTCGCGGAGGGAGATGGACGATTAGATGAGGTGACGATCACCGGCAACAGGGCGACCGTCAAGGTGCTGAAAGAGGGTCTTGAGTGGCCAGCCGCCGTGACGATGGTCGGCGACACAGCGTTCGTGCTCGAGGCGAAGTTTACCTACAGAAACGATCCGGCTCTACGTGATCGGGATCCCGGTCCATTTCGCGTTCTCGCCGTTCCCTACCGCGCCCCCAAATAGGTTAGCGCTGGTCTTGTAGGCGGGCTTCTGACGGAGTGCCGCACATCACTTTCTGCATTTGCGGCACTCGGCGGCTAGGGACTTATGAATCCGCTTAGGTCATCTCGCTTCCATCCACACCATGCAACCGGGACCGGAGCCGGGACCCGTAGGAATTCGGTTCGTCACTTCAAGCGTTTTGATGTCAACCACCGCCACGACGTGGTCCTGCCTAAGGGCAACGTACGCGCGCGATCCATCGGGGACAACCATGACGGCATCCGGCTTCATCTTGAGCCGCTTGATCTCCTTCCGAGTCGGCGCATCGAGTACCACCAGATCGCCGCCTATTTCGTCGGTGATGAGCACCCGCTTGCCGTCGGGTGTGAAGACCAAGCGGTTGGCGTCCTTCATTCCCAGGTTGAACGACTGCGTGACCTTCTTGCTGGCGATATCAATGATGTGGACGCTGCCGTCGCCCCGGGAGGCGGCCCAGATCTCTCTGCCGTCTGGCGAGAGGTCAAACCCTTCCGGCAATAGTCCTGGTAGCGGAACCGAGGTGATCTTCCAGGAAGGCGGTTCTGGGGGGGCCCCCTTCACGCCTTCAATGAATGACACGCTGTTGGAAGTTCTATTCACCGTAAAAATGGTGCTCAGGTCCTTGCTGAAAAGGAGCATGTGCGTACTGTCCTGGCCGATCCCGAGCAGCCAATCCATCTTGCTGGTGGCCGGATCGTAGCGCCCAATCATCTTGTAACCCTCGGCGGTGAAGTACAGCTTTCCGCCGGCCACGAGAACGTCGTGCGGCGCGCTCTTTGGCCCTGGGTCAATTCGGCGCAACTCCTTCTGAGCCGCCACATCGATCACAGCAATACCCTCGCTGGGACTGCCCACAAACGCGATCTTCCCGTCAGCCGTCACCGTCACCTCATGAGGATCTTTGACGGTGGGTACACGGCCCAAAACCTTTCCGCTCGCGGGATCGACGATCGCCAGCTCGCTTGAGTCCCTGAGCAGGACGAGCAGCCGCGCAGGCGAAGACGTTTGCGCCGCAACCAGCTGAGCGGCCACCACCAGCGCGCTGACTGACACGACCAACCGAATCGAGATTCGTGTTGGACTCATCCGTGCCCTCCGTTTTCTCAAACGCGAGCTCATGCGTGCACTACATTCGTCCACGAGGCAATGATTACACGCTGAGAATAGCTCAACTATCAGTGGCGATGTTGGACTTCCCGTGTTGCCGATTACCACGCGAACAGGAATGGAGGTTTTGGAACGAGATGCCGCCTGGTGATCGGCGAACGTTGACCTTATTTCTCGATGGTATTGAACCCCGGGTAGTCTCCAGAACACGAGACTTCCGCCAGCTCCCAAGTGGGACGCAACTCGAAAACCAACGTTGCTATCCAAGGTTTCGCCAGCGCCTTGGGATCCCGCATGGTGAAGTCGACCTCCATGTGATCACGATCGACGCGCCGAAAGCGCTCCGTAAGATGCAACTCCGTGCTGTGCGGATGACCGAGCCGGTCGAGCCAGGTCTTGTCATTGAAACCACTGGTCTCAACGACGAAAGTCGTGTTTCCTTCCCAATGGCCCACCGAAGTTCCCATCCAAGTGAGTTCCGGGTCACTCGGAAGCGCTCGGCCGTCTGTGTAAATACGGCGCGTGAAGTGGTCATATTCGAAGAGCATCAGGGTGTACTTAGGCGTGTGCACAAATTCGAAGGGATGCGGATGGAAATAGATGCGTGGCACGCCCGGGGGATTGCATCCGGCGAGCACGGGATCATTTGTTTCCTCAAGCGTGAACTGCCCATCTGTGTTGGGCTTCGCCTCTTTGTACCGAGCTTGCCCCCAAGCTGTAAGCTCCGGCTCGTCCTTGGTGAATCTTTCGCCCGGACTGCGGGTCCAAACGCCGCTCAGATCGTGCACGGGTGCGGGCATGCGCCGGTCATTGGTACCCTGGCGTTGGTTCGCCGAGGGCGGCGCCTGCGCGCACAAGGCGCCTGAACAGACGACCGTCGCAACCTGGATCAAGAAGGTTCGCGTCCAGCACCGGCGCACTGAAATACTCCTGTTTCGGTGTCTTAATTCTCAGAGAGCGGGAGAGGCTGGCCATCGGGTCCGAGCAGCTTCCGGATCCACATGATATGTGAGCCATTTTTGACCGCGAACCCGCCGACCGTGATCGTATCTCCAGCCTTTAGTGTGGACTTCGACCAGCCTGCCCTGGACAACTTAGTCGGGGCCGTCAGCTCGCCCTGCCATGGTTCGATTTCGCCCTTCTCGTTCTTGACATCAAAGAGCAGAATTACGTGTGGATTGGTGAACTGCACCTCGGTCACGGTCGCCTTGAACGTGGTCTCCTTCGACGTATCGAACGCCGCGGTTCCATGGTGCGCAAACACCGTCGCCGACACTATGAAAAATGCAAAGGTCGCGGTCGCGAAAATCAACCGGACTCTGATGCCTGTCATTATGCGAAACCTCCAGACGCGGCGCATTTTCCCACCGTGCCCGTAGAGTGTCAACACACAGGACCACACACAGGACCACAGTCACACACCGATAGTTCGCACAAAGAGCACGGCCAGCATCTTCACGCCGTAGTGTCACAAAAGGTCCGTACGAGGGCGGCGATCGATGTGATCACGCTGCCGGACGGCCGAATCTTCAAAGGCGCGTCGACTGCGCCCGATGCGCCGGCGTCGTCGGACCGCTGACGCGCCGGGGTTTCAGGAACGGGCATTCAGTTAACTTCCAACCTCCAACTGCCAACTTCCAAGGAGTTCTGTTGCGCGGCAACCAGATCCTCGGGAGTTTTGGTGCGTTCGCGAAGCCCGTTACTTCCCATCCGGGTGCTTATTCACCAGTGTCGCCAGGATCTTGACCAGTTCGTCACTCTCCTTAATGACGGGATCCTGCGCGGGCGTAAGCAGACCGCACTTCCGGAGTACTCGAAGCCGGTACCGGGTCTCCTTGATCTCACGAAGCGCGATCTTGCGCTTCGACAGCTTGTCGAGCCCAGTCACCTTGGGAGTTGGAGGTTAGAAGTTTGGAGTTGGAAGTTGGAGGCTCACCTCCTTGGGAGTTGGCAGTTGGAGGTTGGGAGTTGATTCACTTTCCAAGCACGTGCTGTGCGTCGGTGTTGTTCTCGAGGCAGACGAAGTCCATCAGCTCGGCCCCCGGCTCGAGATACTCATTGAGCGTGACGGTGAAGGGACGCGTGTACGCCTTCGGATCGTTCACGGTGAGCTGCGTTTCGAGCCGCCCGTAGTTCACGCGGCGGATCCGCTCGGTCATCGTGGCGGCCTCGGTGAGCGGACTTCCTTTTCGGTCGAGCCAGATGTCCTCGTCGCGGAAACCGTTCGACTCGACGACGAGCGTGTCGCCCTCCCAGCGGCCGACTGAATAGCCCTTCCAGGTGGGCAGCGGATCTTTCGGAAGGGGACGGCCGTCCATGAAGATCTGCCGGTACGTCACCTCGCGTTCGCTGAGGATGACGATGAGGCGCGGCGTCTGGACGATCTTGTTGAAGGTCGGATACGTGTGCAGCCGGACGATGCCGCCGGGAAAGCAGTTCGACGTCGGATCGTCCTTGCCCATCTGCTCGGTTCGCTTCTTCACGAGCTCCGCGGCCCATGGTTGGTAGGGCAGACCATCCTTCAGTCCCCATCCGAGGTCGAGGAACTGCTCGCTCATCTGGTTGTCGGGGCAGCCGTCGGGCGGGCACTTCTGGTTTCGATCGGGACGCCACACGCCGGACAGATCCGGCTTGCCATCGGCCGCTCTCGGCGCCGGCGCGTTGAGATTCGGCGAGCCGTCAGCGTTCTTCGGAACGGCCGGTGTGGGGACGTTCGCCCATTGGGCGATTACTGGCACCCCAAGGAACGCCGCAACCACAAAGCCACCGAGACACCGAGAACACCGGGCCCGCATCAGTACCCCGGCCCATCGGGCATCGTGCCGCCGGACATCTTGCGGCCGTCGCGCAGCGTGACGAGGCGCGCGTTGGCCAGGCGCGAGCCGTCTCTGGCAAGATAGCCGTCAACCGTCACGGTGTCGCCCGGCTTGAGCAGCTCCTTCGTCCACCCGCGGCGGAAGAGTCCATTGACCGCTCCCATCGTGAACTCCCACTGGGTGGTCGCGCCCGCCGCATCCTTGATGTCCATGAAAAAGTGGACGTGCGGATTGGTCCATTCCACTCTCGTCACCGTACCGCTCAGCGTCGTCGGCTTCTTGCCGTCGTACTCCGCCGCGAACGAGTGATGCGCATACGCGGACGCCGCGTGTAGGACCAACAGCAACATGGCGCCCGCCTTCGCGCGCCACGGCGCGCTACGGCGAGGCGAGGCCAAATTCATACGCAGGTTATACACCTTGATCTAGACTGCTCGCCAGATGATCGGTGCTCGACGGTTGTGGATCGGCGCAGCGGCCGTTGCGGTCGCGGCACGTGGAACCTCATGAAGGCGCGTTTCAACGGCGTCGATCTCTACCTCGAGACGCGGGGTAGCGCAGGGCCGCCGGTCGTGCTCGTGCACGGCTCGTGGGGCGACCATCACAACTGGGATGCGGTCGTCCCGCTGCTCGCGCGCCGCTGCCGCGCCACG
>Ga0209515_10001682_pt1 | contig 36232 bp, 40 predicted proteins | sample Subgroupgradi54m_FD_187454 | JGI IMG/M metagenome (GOLD analysis project Ga0209515, IMG submission 187454) | Subsurface groundwater microbial communities from S. Glens Falls, New York, USA - GMW60B uncontaminated upgradient, 5.4 m (SPAdes)... ... | reverse complement strand
TTAACGGGACATTTTTGGGGAGCTGTTTTGCTCAGCGTATTCGGCCGTGTTACATTTGTCCATCACGGCACATTTTTAATTAATTCCGCCTGTCATTATTTTGGAAAGAAAACATACAATGCCCGGTCCTCTGCACGAGACAATTGGGTGGCCGCAATTCTCACACATGGGGAAGGCTATCACAGCTTCCATCACCGTTTTCCATCCGATTACCGGAACGGTCATAAATGGTATCACTGGGACCCGAGCAAATGGGTGATTGTGCTAATGACAAACATGGGTTTAATTAGCGATCTTAAACGAGTTTCTAAATTTCATATTCTTTCAGCAAAATTGATTGCTGAAAAAGAATCAGCTGAATATTATTTGACGAAGCATCATCAATCGATCCCAGAGGCAACTTTAAGCGCCCTTAAAAGCCGCTATGAGCACCTTAAGGAAATATTGAACACTTGGGAAATTCGCGTCCGTGAGTATGCCGCTTTATGCAGTCAGCTTTCGAATCGATCAGATGCGATTTTGCGTTCCGCTTTTGAACAAGCTCAATCTGCCAGACGTCAATTTCTCAGCGTTCGCGAACAGTGGATTAGATTTATCCAGAAACCTGCCTTGCTCGGTTTAGCCCAGTCTTAATTCCTCTCAAGCAATTCCAGAAATAACGTCGTTGATTTAAACCTTAATTCGACGTATCCTATAAATGGAAATTATTTCCATTTAGCGATGAGCCCCTATTTAGCCGTTTTAAAAGAAAAAGGTTTTAAGATCACATCGCTTAGGAAAGCGATGTTGGCGGTCTTTCAAAAAAAGCAGGCCACCTTAACCCCTGAAGAATTGTTTCGTTTAATCAAGCGACAGATTCCGGGTGCCGGACTTCAGTCCATTTACCGGAATTTGACTGATTTCAGCAAAGCCGGTATCGCTGAAGAAGTGTTCATGGATAAGCGAAAATCTGCCTACACGCTTTGTCACGACATTGAAGACCATCACCATCACGCAGTCTGCCGCCGGTGCGGCAGATCGGAAGAAATCAAAACCTGCGGATTGAAATCAGTTGCCAAAGCATTAGACCACTCGCTCAAGGGTCTTAAAATGAAAATTGGCTTTCGAATTGAACGCCATTTTTTACAGCTTGAAGGGCTTTGCCGTGATTGCCAAAAGTAAATCTCATTTGGGAATGTGGATTTTACCGGTTTTCCTTATCTTTATTCTTGGATTTATTCCTCACCTTGAAGCGGCATCACTCAAAATTGCGGCGACCATTTTACCGGTTTCCGATATGGTCAGAGAAATTACCGGGAGAGAAACCGAGATCGTTACGATTCTTCCGCCAGGTGCCAATCCGCATACGTTTGAGCTATCTCCCCAACTCATTAAGGAATTAGACGGATCGGCGGTTATTTTTAGAATTGGCAAAGGGTTTGATGGCTGGATTGCGGGAGTTTCCGATAATTTGCCGGCCATTCAATTAATCGAGCTGAATCAAGGAATTCAACTGGTTCATGGCGACCCGCATTACTGGCTTTCCATTCAAAATGCAAAAGTCATGGTTGGACATATTGCGAAAACATTAATTACAATCGATCCGTCAAACCAAGCGAAATATCAACATAATTTAAACCATTATCTTCAAACATTGGATCAGGCTGATCAGCAGGTCAGGAATAAACTCAGTTCTTTGCCTCAGAAGAAAATAGTTACCTTTCATGACGGCTGGTGCTATTTCGCCCGCGATTATGGTTTGGAAGTGGCTGCGACGGTCGAATCTTCCGAAGGAAATGAGCCGACGCCAAAGCGTTTGGTGCAACTTCAGAACACAATTCAGAATCATCGCCTTCATGTTTTATTTACCGAACCGGCGGTGCCTAAATCCCTGGCTCATTCCATCGCTGAAGATTTTAATTTGATTATCGTTGAACTGGATCCATTTGGAATTAAGGATGAAAATAAAACATTCGTCAATTTAATGCTGCACAACGCTGATGAAATTGCAAAAGCTTTGAACCAATAATGGCTCATCCCATTATTAAAATTGATCATCTTTCGGTTCGTTATGACGGCCAAGAGGTCTTAAAAGATTTGAGTTTGAATATTCAAAAAGGCAAAATTATTGCTGTCATCGGGCCGAATGGATCCGGGAAAACCACATTCATCCGGGCTATTTTGGGCCTCATTCCTTATCAAGGTATGATTCAGATTGACGGCCAGCCGGTCAAAGCATCCTTGACCAAAATTGGTTATGTGCCCCAGGCATTTTCTTTTGACCGTTCCATTCCGATGACTGTGGGAGAATTTTTGACGCTTTCATTTAAAAAAGTTAGCCCAAGAAAATTAAAACGCGCGCTTCTTGAAGTCGATATGAGGCAGTATGAAAACCATCCGATTGGTTCTCTGTCCGGCGGGCAGTTTCAACGGGTTCTTATTGCCCGTTCGATTCTTAATGATCCCCTGATTTTGGTTCTGGATGAGGCTACGAGTGAAATTGATATGGCCGGATCGAAAAGTTTTTACGACATTGTTGCCCATTTAAATAAAGTTCATGAAACGACCGTAATCTTGGTTTCTCATGAAATTCAAATGATTTATAAATTTGCAGATCACATCATTTGTCTAAACCGAGAATTAATTTGTTATGGAAAACCCAAGGAAGCGATTACCAAAGAAGTTCTTGAACGGTTATACGGTCAGGACATCCGCTTTCAGGAGCACAGGCATTAATATGTTTCATTATCCGTTTATGCAGCGAGCGCTCATTGCCGGAATTCTTTTGGCCGGATTGTTCGCTTATCTGGGTGTCTTTGTGGTGATGCGCAGAATGGCTTTTTTCAGCGACGGGATTGCTCATGCTTCTTTGGCCGGAGTTGCGGCCGGCGTACTGCTCAGCGTTAACCCGCTGATTACGGCCCTTGCGGCCAGTGTTTTGTTTGCCGTCGTGATGTTTTTTCTCGAGAGAAAAACACATCTTTCATCGGACGCCGCGGTGGGTCTCATCTTTACGGTCGGGATGGCGCTGGGGGTGCTGTTGATCAGTTTAAAAAGAGGTTATCAACCCGAGTTAATCGGATTTCTGTTTGGAAATATTCTCATGATTAAGTCCTGGGATTTGTGGCTGATCGGAATTGTGAGCGTGTTCATATCGGGTTCCTTATTTCTGTTTCGACGGGAAATTACACTGATGTCTTTAGACCCCGAAATGGCGTATTTATCAGGCATCCGCACGGGTTTTTTCCAGCTTGCTCTCTATATTATCTTGGCGATTTCTGTGATTTTAGGAATTAAAATTCTCGGCATTGTCTTGGTCAGCGCGCTGCTCGTCATTCCGGTTTCCATTTCTAAATTAATCAGCAGTTCGTTTCAAAAACTGGTGATCAGAAGCGTTGTTTTTGCCGAGGTCATCATGATCGCCGGAATTTTACTGTCTTATTTATTCGATTTGCCGACGGGAGCCATCATTGTTTTGACCGGAGCAGTTTTGTTTTTTACGGTATTTGTGTTGAGGAGATCGTGAGGAAAGTTTTAATTTTTTTGATGTTAACGCTGTTAACCGTTGGCAATGTTCCGAACAGCATTGCGGAATCTGAAACTATGAATCTTGAGAAAAAATTAGAAGAAAGTGTCGGCCTTAAAATCCGTTCCGTCGAGTTTCCAAAAGAGTTGGATTGGTTCAATGTCAAAACGCCTCTTCAAATGAAGAACTTAAGCGGAAAAGTGGTTCTGCTTGATTTCTGGACCTATTGCTGCATCAACTGCATGCAGGTCATCCCCGAACTCAAACGGCTTGAAGAAAAATATCCGAATGAATTAGTGGTCATCGGTGTTCACTCGGCTAAATTTTCCAATGAACGCGATTCAGAAAATATCCGCCAAAGCATTCTCCGGTATGAAATTCAGCATCCGGTCGTCAATGACCCCGAACTTAATCTATGGCAGCAGTACGGCGTTCGCGCTTGGCCCACTTTAATTTTAATTGATCCGGAAGGATATCTCGTTTTAAGCGTATCGGGAGAAGGAAATTATGAGACTTTGGATCAAGCGATATCCAGTTTAATCAAACGGGCCGAATCGAAATCAATCTTGAACCGCACACCCATAGAACTTGTTCCCGAAGCGTCGCGCGAATCCGATAGTTATCTCAGATTTCCGGGAAAGATTTTTGCCATGGAAAATGAAATCGTCGTTTCAGATTCAAATCACAACCGGATCGTTGTTTTAAATCATTCGGGCGAAATTCTTCAGGTCATTGGAAGCGGAACGGCGGGAAAGAAAGACGGCAGCTTCAAAGAATCGGAATTCAATCATCCTCAAGGAATTTTTAAGGAAAATCATTTCATTTTTGTGGCGGACACAGAAAACCATTTAATCCGAAAAATCGATCTGGATCAAAAAACAGTCGAAACACTTGCAGGAACCGGAATGAAGGGCGCCCATTTGGAAGGGAAAGCCGCTGCATTACAAACGGCTCTTAATTCGCCATGGGATCTTGTGAACATAAATGACATCTTATATATCGCCATGGCAGGCGCCCATCAAATATGGTCGCTGAGTCTCAAGACAAATGAACTCGATCTTGTCGCCGGAAGCGGTCGGGAAGATCTCATCGATGGAGCCGCCAAATCAAGCGCGCTGGCTCAGCCAAGCGGGATTGCATTCGACGGCCAGAACACAATCTATTTCGCAGATAGCGAAGTCAGCGCAGTGAGAAGCGTAGATTTAAAAACGCACGAAGTCAAAACCTTGATCGGCCATGGGCTTTTTGATTTTGGCGATCAAGACGGAGCGCTCAAACAAGCTCGGCTTCAGCATCCGCTCGGTGTATCTTTTGAAAAAGGTACTGTTTACGTGGCGGATACTTATAACGATAAAGTGAAAGCAATCCATGTGCGCAATCAAAAAATCGAAACGGTTGCCGGAACAGAGAAAGGTTTTAAAGACGGAGCGCCGGGGAAATTGTATGAACCCGGCGGCCTGAGCGTGGTCGACGGAAAACTCTATGTGTCCGATACCAATAATCATGCCGTTAGAATTTTCGATTTAAATACGCGTGCGCTCACAACCTTACCGCTTCAATCGCCGGCGGATTCCAACAGGGCCAAGCCAAGGAAAAATCCGTTTCTGGAAACCATTGAACGTCCGGAAGAAATATTAAAGGAACAATCCCAAATTTCAGTTACGGTTCATTTGCCGAAAGACCATGAATTTAGCGAAGAGGGGCTTTTTAGTTACGAGGTTGCCGAGCAGGGAGAAAAGAAAGTTCTTCAAAAAGGAATGATCAAGAATCCAAAAAAAGAACTTCCATTAAACTTTGATTTAGTTCGAAAATATAAAGGCAAGTTTATCCTTGCGATTGATTTGGAGGTGCCGTATTGTTCGACAATGCCCCCAAAATTGTGTAAGTTTAAATCGATTCAATTCATTCAACCCATTTCCGTTGAGTCGAATGGAAAACCGCTCTTGCGGTTGGAGGCTCAGATTTCATAAAATGATTTAATCAACATCCAATTAGACAACAAGCAGCCAAGGAGGATCTCATGAAAAAGATATTTTTAACTCAAGACAGTTTTGGACTGTTCATTCTCCGAATTTGTATTGGACTGATGTTTATGACTCACGGTTCGCAAAAATTATTTGGGGCTTTTGGCGGAAGCGGCATCGTGGGTACGGCGAACCTGTTTTCCGGTATGGGGCTTCCGAATCCAACCCTCCAAGCTTACTTGGCGGGCGGTTCCGAGTTCTTCGGAGGCTTATTTTTGACATTAGGCTTGCTGACTCGTCTCGCCGTGTTTCCTCCTTTAGTCGTGATGATTGTGGCGATTACCAAAGTTCATTGGGTTCATGGTTTTTTCATGCAAAAGGGAGGGTTTGAATACCCTTTAATGATTGTTGGCGCTCTGGTTGCATTATTATCCCTCGGCGGCGGAAAATTTTCAGTGGATCGAAAAATAGGTAAACCCCGTTAGAGATCTTAAATTAATATGAGTCTTTTCATTAAAGATGTAAGGTTCACCAAGTTTAGAATTGATTTTTCCTTGTTATCAGCAAGGCCAATCTCTAACGGGGTAAATAATAATTGTTATTTTGTTTTTTAAGCGATTGCCGTAAATCATAGATATGACAATTCCGGAAACGTTACCGAAACAGCAAACAACGCTTGAAGTTGCCGAAGAAGCTCGTGAGAAAGAATGGAAGCACCCGAGTTTTATCGGGGAGCTTTATTTAGGAAGCTTTCGTTGGGATCTCATTCATCCTTATCCAGAACAAAGTGATGAAGACCGCAAAATTGGCGATGAAATTTGTAAAAAAGTAAGCGCCTTTATTCAAACGAATCTGGATCCCGATCAGGTTGATAGAACCGGTGAGATTCCGAAACAGGTCATTGAAGGACTTGCCAAATTGGGATGTTTTGGAATGAAAATCCCAAAAGAATACGGCGGTCTCCATCTTTCCCAGGTCAATTACAACCGCGTTATTCATTTAGTTGCCAGTTACTGCGCTTCCACGGCTGTTTGGCTCTCAGCCCATCAATCCATCGGCGTTCCCCAGCCGCTGATACTTTTTGGAACTGAAGCACAAAAGAAAAAATATCTTCCCCGATTTGCGGCCGGACAAATTTCGGCATTTGCTCTGACCGAACCAGACGTCGGGTCTGACCCGGCCAATATGAGCACCACCGCTGCACCCAGTACCGATGGAAATGATTACATTTTAAACGGTGAAAAATTGTGGTGTACCAACGGTCCGGTTGCCGATGTGATTGTGGTGATGGCCAAGACTCCGCCTAAAATTGTGAAGGGCCGTGAAAAAAAACAGATCACGGCGTTTATTGTCGAAACCAAATGGGAAGGCGTTGAAACGGTTCATCGATGCAGTTTCATGGGGCTTCACGGAATTCAAAACGGTTTGCTCCGGTTTAAAAATGTGAAGGTTCCGAAAGAAAATATTCTCTATGGGCCCGGCCTCGGGCTTAAGCTCGCGCTTATGACGCTGAATACGGGAAGATTAACCATGCCGGCGGCGGTGACGGCCGGAGCCAAATGGTGTTTAAGTGTCATTCGAAAATGGGCGAACGAACGCGTTCAATGGGGAAAACCGGTCGGCCATCATGAAGCCATTGCGGCCAAAATTGCGCAAATGACTTCCACGACATTTGCCATGGAAAGTGTAACCTGGCTTTCTGCAGCATTTGCCGATCTGAAAAATGTCGACATTCGGCTTGAAGCGGCGACGGCGAAACTTTTTTGCACCGAAGCCAGTTGGCGAATCATTGATTCCACGGTTCAGATTCGCGGCGGGCGAGGATATGAGACGGCCGATTCACTCAAAGCGCGCGGAGAAGAGGGGATTCCGGTGGAACGCGTGATGCGCGACTCGAGGATCAATACGATTATTGAGGGAACAAGCCAGATTATGCGGCTCTTTATTGCGCGCGAAGCGCTCGATCCTCACGCCAGAAGAATTTTTCCGCTGCTGGATCCAGAAGTGAATATCTTTAAAAAATTAAAAATGGTTTTTGACTTATTTCTTTTTTATTCGCTTTGGTATCTTAAGCAATGCTTTTATCTGCCAAGCGTAAAAAACTCAAACCAAATTCCGGCAAAACTCAGGTGTCATATTATTTATGTTACGCGCATGAGTCACCGCTTGGCCCGGAATTTATTTCACGCCATGATGCTTTATCAGCAGGGACTTGAGAAAAAACAGCGGCTGCTCAGCCGCATCGTCAATATTGGGACTGATTTATTTGCGATGGCGGCCACGTGTTCGCGCGCTGCTTTGCTCATTCGAAAAAATCAGCAGGATCAAAGTCCTGCTGAACTGGCCGATTTGTTTTGTTTGGATGCCAGATGCCGCGTCAAACGGCAGTTTCGGTTTTTATTCAGAAACAAAGACGCGTATGCCTACCGAATTGCTCGGAACGCGTTGGAAGGCAAATACAGCTGGCTTGAAGACGGAATCATCCCTCCAAAATAGACAAAACCTCAACCGTCATCGCGAGGACCCGCCAATATTTCGTGGCGGGGACGAAGCAATCTCAAAACATGTCATTCCCGCACGCTTTAAGCGGGAATCCAAAGTCTGGATCCCCGACACATTTTCGGAGAAGAACGTCCAGTTCTTCCCGAAAAGTGCTCCGCGCATTAAGCGCGAGCGTTAAAACATTCGGGGATGACAGAGTTAACGATTGCTTCGGTCGCTTCGCCGGACCGACCGTCCGGCACCGGAGGATCAAGCGGCCGTCCGCCGCTCCCTTGCAATGACGTAAAACTGTATTGATTTTCCGCTTTACGGGCCTTAAACTGATTTTTCGAAACCCTTAACAGGATATCATGGATTTATCCTTCACGGCTTTAGTTGGTATTTTTCTCACTGGCCTTGCGCTCAATCTAACACCCTGCGTTTATCCGATGTTGTCTGTCACAGTTGCATTGTTTACGGACCAGAAAAAAAAATCGGCGGGCTCTTCATTTTGGAGGGCGTTCGCTTACGTGAGCGGAATGGCTTCCATGTATAGCGTGCTCGGACTGATTGCGGCGTTGACCGGCGGATTTTTTGGAGCGTTCATCCAGAATCAATGGGTGCTTTTGGCGATTTCTGCGGTCATGTTTGTTTTGGCTTTAAGCATGTTTGGGGTTTATGAATTTCAAATGCCGTCCTGGCTCCTGACCTGGGTGAGCCGAAAAAAAAATGCCGGGTTCTTTGGTTTATTTTTGTCGGGTCTTTTTGTGGGCGTATTCGCAGCACCTTGTATTGGGCCGCCGATCGTTGGTTTGCTGACGTTGGTGGGTCAATCCGGAAACCCCATTTCCGGTTTTTTTGTTTTTTTTGTTCTAGCCTTAGGTCTTGGGCTCCCTTATTTATTGATCGGAACCTTTTCCGGTTTGATCAAAAAACTACCTCGTTCCGGCGCTTGGCTTGTTTGGGTTAAAAAAGTATTCGGCATTGTGTTGCTGGGGTTTGCTCTTTTTTACTTTTCACTTTCTCTTTATCCAGATTTTTTGTTTTTGGTCCTTCCGGTCAGCTTAGTGACCGGCGGAATTTATATCGGATTTTTAGATCGGACCGGAAACCAATCCCATCCGTTCAAAAAAATTAAACTGGTAATCGGAGGTTTGGCGGTCCTATTCGGAATTTTGTCGTTGACAGGTAAGCCGACTCATGGTGTTGTTTGGGAAAAATATTCGAAAGGAAAACTTGAATTGGCGAAGCAAAAAGGAAAATCGGTCGTGATTGATTTCTACGCCGATTGGTGTATTCCATGCCATGAACTAGAGCGGTACACCTATTCGGATCCGGAAGTGATTAAAGCGCTGGATCCGTTCGTTCGGTTGAAAGTGGATGCCACAAATCCAAATTCCGAGGAAGCCCTAGAGCCGATTGAGACTTTTGAAATTTTGGGTGTTCCGACCGTTCTCTTTTTGGATCTGGCGGGCAAGGAAGTGCCAAAGACGCGATTGACTGGATACGTTCCGCCGGCTGAATTTTTGGAAAGTATAAAACCAATTTTAAAATTAATTAAACCGAAGGAACTTCAAAATAATGAGAGAATCTGAAGTCAAAGAATTAATTAAAAAAGCAATTTCCGATGCGCATATTGAAGTTACCGATATGACGGGCGGCAACGATCATTTTCAAATTTTCGTGGTATCCAGGGAGTTTAATGGGAAACTTTTAATTGATCAGCACCGGATGGTTCAACAATCTTTGGGGGCCGCTTTAAATGACGGCCGGATTCACGCGGTGCAAATTAAAACTGAAACTCCAGAGTCATGGGCCAAAAAAACAAGATCATCCGGTAATGATTTCCAAATTTTAAATTAAGAGGAGAAAAATGTATGTCTCAGGACACTTTGAAACAAATTAAATCAGATGTTGAATCCAATAAAATCTTGATCTACATAAAAGGAACGCCAGATGTTCCGATGTGCGGATTTTCCGCCGCAACGGTCAATCTCTTTAAAAGTTTTGGAGTTCCGTTCACCACGCGGGACATCATTGCAAACAATGATTTGCGTCAAACAGTTCCCCAGTTTTCAAACTGGCCGACGTTTCCGCAAGTGTTTATCAACGGAAAGTTAATCGGTGGCTGTGATATAGTGCATGAAATGCATGAACGCGGCGAACTCGAGCCGCTCATCAAAGAAGCGCTGGGAAAATAATCAAATCAAGGAGTTCATTATGGAAAATTCGCTTTCGGTCCGGGCTTTTGCAGTCACGATTGGGATTTTTTCGGCCGCTTGCGTTTTTATGGTTGGACTTATTAACTTGATCGCTCCTTCGTACGGTCTGACTTTTCTGTGGTGGGTCAGTTCGATTTCACCGGGTTTTCATGCGGATCCAACAATCATTTCTGTTTTAATCGGAACGGCTTACGCGCTGTTGGAAGGCTTGCTTGCAGGCGGCTTTATCGCGTGGATTTACAACCTGGTTTCTAAGATTTTGAAGTAGATCTATTTTTATCTTTACCGAATTGAATGCGCAATTCCTGTCCGCGTCTTAAACGTTCGATGTTTGGTTTATGATTATAAACGAGCAGGGAAGCAAGCGCTAAACTGATCAGGAAAACAATTCCGAAGGAATTCAGTTCCCGGTAAAAAAGTAAAAGCAGAAATGGAAAACTTGAAGCGGCAACGATGGAAGCTAACGAAACGTAACGCCAGATGATCAATACGGTCGTCCAAATAAGAAGTGCAAGAAATGTGGCGAATGGAAAGATCCCAAGCAGTGCTCCGCATGCCGTTGCGACGCCCTTGCCGCCTTTTAGTTTAAGCCAGGGAGTCCAGGTGTGGCCCGTGATGGCCGCCGCGCCGAATAAGAATTGCTTGATTGAAAGATCTAGTTCGGGGTATGCGTTTGGAGTCGGAGCCAAAATGGCCGTGACGAGCCACCCTTTAATCATATCGATTGCAAGCACAACGATTCCCCAGGTTTTCCCGACAACGCGAAAAACATTTGTGGCGCCGACGTTTCCGCTTCCGTGTTCGCGAATATCAAGTCCGCGGACGCGTTTAGCGATAATATACCCGGTTGGGATGGAGCCGATTAAGTAGGCGATTAAGATCCAGAAAACGTTTTGAACGAATTCCATAGACGTCATCACTATAAGTAATTCGTTTGAAAAAAGCAATATAAAAACAGGCAACTTTATGTTTAACCGGAGTGATTCGTGAGCTCATCAATTTTATGATCCCATCATCTGCTTTCCTCGATGCTTTGCATCGAGAAGACTCCGAGCGCGAATCAGAACTTGGCATGCGCTCGGAAAAGCAGGTGATGGGATGATCCCATCACCTGCTTTTGGCCCAGAGGGCCAATTTTCATTGAATTCAAAACGTTATGAAAATCCGCTTTCAGCGAGAAAGCAGGTGGTGGGATGATTGCCTCCATGATTTTTTTTCCAGTCAAAGATTTTTCTCTGAAGCCGGAAAGTATCGGGCTGGTTTCCGAAGACGTATCTGTCAAAACGGAAGACGGCGTGAAACTGCACGGCTGGTTTTTCTCCGCTCAAAATTCACAATCTTGTCTGCTTCTTTTTCATGGAAATGCGGACAACATTTCCATCCGGCTTCCCAAAGCCAAAGCTTGGGTTAAGCGCGGCGTTTCGGTCCTGCTGATTGACTACCGCGGCTATGGGAGGAGCGAAGGAGAAATCAAATCGTCCGCCGACCTCACCAAAGATGCCAAAGCCGCATTGGAGTGGCTCAAAAACAAAAAAAAATATAGTCCCGCGCAAATTATTTTATACGGCGAATCAATGGGTTCGGTTCCTGTCATTGAGCTGGCGGTCGCTGAAAAGTTCAAAGCCGCTATTTTAGAGTCACCGTTTACATCGTTAAAGGATATGGCCAAGCTTCTTTACGGCATGGCACCGGACATTTTGCTGAAAGATTTTGAAATGAATAATGAGGAAAAAATAACCCGCCTGAAAACGCCGGTTTTAATTCTCCAGGGAACAAATGATGAAGTGGTCCCTTTTTCGATGGGCCAGCGCCTCTTTAAAAAAGCGCCTGAACCCAAAAGTTTTTTTGAGATCAAGAACGGCCTCCATAATGATCTTGCTGAAAAAGCGGGAGAGGACTATTATACAAAACCCCACCAATTTGCCTCTCAATATTAAAAATAGTTTGAGCCTCAAATCGACTTATTAAAGAAATTAAAAATTAATTTTTTACAGTCGAATTAAGGTATTAAATTCAGATCCGCCTTCCAAGTTTTTTGCGCGCATGCTATATTTTATATTGCCCGCTTCGTTCCCGGAGACAAAGGTACATGAACGATCAAAAGATAGCTTTTTTTATTGACGACGACCAGGATTTTCTTGAACTTATCAGCGAGGCTGTCCAGCACCCTAATTTTCAGATTAAAACGCTTTATGTTGACAACGGTTATCGCGCTATTGATGAGATCATTAAAACGAAGCCGGACGTTTTATTTATCGATTTCTATCTTCCTAAAGTGAATGGAAGCCAGATTCTGCCGATTATCAAATACGTCCAGTCGTTGTCTGATTTGCCGGTTTATTTCGTCACCGGGTTCAACAAAGATGAAATTCTTCCTTTTATTAAAACCGGCGATTATGCCGGGATTTTAACGAAGAGCAATTCGTTTCGCGAAGAAGTGCTGAAAATCCTGGAAGAAGTGGACCGGGCGGCCGCCTAATCAGGCGAAATTTCAGGATTGATTCTTCGGGCATTCCCTCCTAAACTATTCATTCATGAAGTACCGATGCACACACTGTAATCACACATTCGAGTTATCAGACCATGAGTTTCAGCGCTGTCCCAATTGTTTTTGGACCACCTCCCTGGTCAATTTGGAAGAAGAATCCGCACAAAAAGAAATCAACGCGTCCAAACCTGTAACCACTGACCGTTCTAAGACACGCAGTTTTTTTCCGATCCCGATATTTTTTGGAATTGCTGTTTTAGGAATTGCCGTCATCGCGGTTTTGATTTCGATTCAAAAAGGCAATTTTAAAAACTTAAAATTCAAGGCCCCGTTGTTGTCTCATCTGGGGAAAAAGCAGAACATGGAACCACCCGGGCCGTCCGAAGAAGGGTCGCCTGTAAGAAAATGGAGTGTTGATCAAGTTGCAAAAGCGCTTACTGAAGCTGAGAGAACCCATCTGTCTCGTCCGTTTCAAATTACAGTTCCGAGACAAGTCACCGAAGATGAAGAAAAAATTCTGAAGAAACAAGTTTCTTTCCCGGCGAAGCTGTCCGAAAAACCCGTCATTGTTCCATGGAAGAAGGAAGATTTTGAGAACCTGCTTTCGACAGAACAAAAAAGCAGAAAAATCCAGCTTGGGTGGAATTACGAAAGAAGCTTAAACCGTATTTTTGAGAAGAATTATCAAGCTGCTATGAAAGCTTTTGATCAAGGCGATTATAGGCTCACACGCACTCATTTTATAGATTCGCTTTCATTTCCTGTTTACCGGAATAATCGGCAACTTTACCGTGCCGTTGTACTCGTCATGCTCCGTCCGTTTATCAATGATGTGATCGGTAAGATTGCGATTTTAAATCAATATCTGGTCGGTCAAAACTATTTATCGGAGGTCAATTCAATTTTTTCGACTTACCAAGCCTTGTTTCCGGTGCTTGAACTTCAGGAATGGGAAAAAGTGCTTTCCATGATTACAGAGTTAAAAGATCAAGTTAACGCTTTTGAACAAAAACCAAAAGATCAGGCAGTTCCTCCTCCGGCCTCTTTCGCTGCTTTGGATCCCGAAATTCAAAGCGCAGTACAAACAGAAGCTTCGCCAAAACCAGAAGCCGCAATCAATTTGAAGGCATTGACGGTCGATTTAGATTTGAAAGAAAAAGTAGTCCGTTCCAACACGGCGGAGGAATTGACCGGCATTCAGAAAAGGTATCAACAGGCTTTGCTGCTGATTGGAGAGGGAAACTGGGAAGAAGCAAGAAATATTTTAAGATCCATTGAGTTTCCGCCCGAATTGGTCGAAGATGTAAAAACAAAGTTGGAAATCATCGATAAAATATTGGCTTTAAGCAGTTTGGATCAAAATCAACCGACAAATAAAAATTAGGAAAAGGAGCTCAAATGGCGGAAAACCAAAATCAAGATTGGGGAACGACAGACACTGGAATAAAACCGAATGTGGCTGCCCTGCTGTCTTATTTGCTGGGGTTCATTACCGGGCTGATTTTTCTGTTAATTGAAAAAAACAATAAATTTGTCCGTTTTCATGCTCTGCAGTCCATCGCCACCTTTGGTTTTATATTTGTAATTCAATGGGTGGTTGCTTTCATTCCGGTTTTGGGCGTGATGCTAAGCGGTTTGTTATCCATTGCGGCGGTTGTGCTTTGGATCGTCTTAATGGTGAAAGCATACCAAGGGGAAAAGTACAAGCTTCCTTGGCTTGGTGAGATCGTAGAAAAAAATTCTTAACTTTTGAAATTAAGTAGTTCCTGGTTCATCAAATTCCAAACCTTCAGTTTCAGACGCTCGTAGTCCGATTCTTCATCCTCATTCATTTCAATCGGCGGAAGCACTTTCAAAGATCCGGATACTTTTACCGCCATGGTTGCCCGGCCTTTTATTAACGCCGTTCTGGTTCCACTAATGACGACCGGAATGATCGGTTTTTTCGTCAGAAGCGCGAGTTTAAACGCGCCGTTTTTAAATTCTGCCAATTGACCGGTTTTGCTGCGAGTCCCTTCGGGAAAAATCAGAACCGATACGTCTTTTTTTAGATATTCGATCGCTTCGTTGAAACTATCCCGGATGCTGCCGTGCCGGCCGCGGCTTAAGGGAATGTAATGAAGCAGTGACATACTCCAGCCAAACACCGGAATTTTAAAGAGACTTGATTTCGCGATCCATTTGAAATGTTTTCCCAGACAGAACAGGCAAACAATATCGGCAAGGCTGGTATGATTCGCAACAATGATGTAACCTTTATTTTTTTTAATATGCTGTGCGCCAACAACCTTTATTTTCCACCGCGGATTGATTTTGACGATTAATTGACCCCATAAATTGGCCAAGCGGTAAGTAAACCGGTCTTTTCGGTCAAAAATTCTTGAAATTGCGATACCGAGGAAAGCGGCCAAGGTAAACAGACCGACACATGTCCAAATGATAAAAGCCAGCAAAATGTTCAAAAACCGTTTCATTCGTAAATAATATCTCATAAAAGATTGATGGAAAACATTTATTTCTTGATTATACTAAGCTCAGAAAGCGCAAAACATGCAGAGTGAATTATTCGATCAGATCGATCCTATTTTAAAAACCAAAACCTATTCTGAGTTTAAAGAAGCTCTGATCACCTCCAATTGTACCAAGTGTCCTTTATCCGAGATGCGTCATCATATTGTTGTAGACCGCGGTAATCCCAATGCCAAAGTCATGATGATCGGTGAAGCGCCGGGAGAAACTGAGGATCTTCAAGGTAAAGCATTTGTCGGCAGAGCCGGCAAACTTCTGGATGAGCTGACCCAAAATCTTGGTTTTGACACGAATCGGGATTCTTTGATTGTCAATGTGGTGAAATGTCGCCCGCCCGAGAATAGGCAGCCAAAGCCGGAAGAGGCAAGGGAGTGCTTGCCCTTTTTAAGAAAACAAATTGATTTGGTAAAGCCCAAAATTATTATTCTTTTGGGAGCAACAGCGTTGAAACATATTGTTCCGTCCAAAAAAGAATTTTCAATGAATCAGGAAGCCGGCCGTTTTTTTGAACATCCGGAACATCCGGGAATTAAATTCATGGTCCTTTTTCATCCCGCTTACATTCTTCGTGATCCGCGAAAAAAACCGGCCATGATAGAACATTTAAAAAGCTTTATTGAAGAGTGGAAAAGAATCGTTAATCCCGTCATTGCGAGGAGTCCCGAAGGGATGACGAAGCAATCTACAGTTTGAGATTGCTTCGCTCACTTCGTTCGCTCGCAATGACATCAGGTTCAATAACGTTCCATCTCCTGGTCGATTCTGTGCGCCCACTCGTCGATTCCACCCCGAAGACTGACCACATGATTAAATCCGTTTTGATTCAGCCACAACACGGCTTGGGCGCTTCTGGCGCCGTGATGGCAATAAAGGACCATAAATTCATCCGGATTTAGTTCTTCAAGGCGGTTCGGAATTTGCCTTAACGGAATAAGCGTTGCTTTTTCGAGACAACAAATTTCGTATTCGTCCGGTTCCCGGACGTCGATAATGGTTATTTTTTCACCCCGGTCCAATTTGGTTTTCAATTCTTCAGGTAAAATTTCTTGGACCGCAGATTTCTTCCAAAACATATCCCTATTGTGACATTTTAAGGGCTCTTTATGAATTGTTTTTATGGTCGGGTCTTTTCCCTTGACGGATTATGATAAATGTTTAAAATTACTATTTACTTCTTTCAATTTGACCGAAACCAGGAGTCGTGATGAAAATTTATGACAATATCACCAAAACCATCGGAAACACCCCTCTTGTCCGGCTCAATCGAGTGACACAAGGCGTTGATGCCGACATTGTCTGCAAACTTGAATTTTTCAATCCTTTGTCCAGCGTTAAGGACCGAATCGGCGTGAGCATGATCGAAGATGCCGAACGCAAAGGCTTGATCAACAAAAACAGCGTTATCATCGAACCGACCAGCGGGAATACGGGAATTGCGCTTGCTTTTGTTTGTGCCGCCAAAGGCTATCGGTTGGTTTTAACCATGCCTGAAACCATGAGTCTTGAGCGCCGCTATTTGCTGAAATTGCTTGGTGCGGAGGTTGTCTTAACTCCGGGTCCGGAAGGAATGAAGGGCGCCATCCGCCGGGCTGAAGAGCTCGTTTCTGAAAACAAAAATTCATTTATGCCTCAGCAATTCAAAAACCCCGCGAATCCGGAAATTCACCGTAAGACGACGGCGGAGGAAATTTGGCGGGATACGGATGGTAAAGTGGACATCCTCATTTCCGGAATCGGAACTGGCGGAACCATCACCGGCGTATCCGAAATTATAAAACCCAGAAGGCCTTCCTTTAAAGCCATTGCGGTTGAGCCCAAGGAATCGCCGGTTCTTTCCGGTGGAAAACCCGGCCCGCACAAAATTCAAGGAATTGGTGCCGGTTTTATTCCGGACATTTTGAATACCAAAATTATTGATGAGATTGTTCAAGTTTCAAGCGAGGAATCATTCAAAATGGCCCGGCGTTTGGCCAAAGAAGAAGGAATTTTGGCTGGCATTTCTTCTGGCGCTGCGGTTCATGCTGCTATTGAAGTTGCCAAGAAACCTGAAAACCGAAAAAAATTAATCGTAGTCATTCTTCCGAGCGCCGGCGAGCGTTATCTCAGCACTGCTTTAACTGAAGAAGTGCGCGAAGTTGCGACTCAGCACGCCTAAATTTTCTCATGTCATTGCGAGGACGGCCAACGGATGGACCGGATGAAGCAATCCCGATCTGAGATTGCTTCGCTTCACTCGCAATGATGGAAAGCGGCCCTTTATGAACCGCGCAGTTTTGTTAGTCGGTCACGGCAGCAAAATTGAAGGGTCAGACAAAGCCATGAACCGGGTTCTTGACGAGCTGCGTAAGCACGACCCCTCTACTTTATTTCAAGCCGCATTTCTTGAACTCCAATCCCCAAACATCCCTGACGGGATTAACATGTGCATCAAACAAGGCGCCGAAGAAGTGATCGTCGTTCCTTATTTTGTTCAAACCGGAAGGCACGTTGTACAGGACATTCCACGCCTGATCGATGAAGCAAAAGCGGCTTACCCCAAAATATTCATTTCGCTCGCCGGTTACTTTGGTTTTGACCCGCGCCTTGTTTCAATGGTTGAAGACCGGGTTAAAGACGCGCGCCGCATCAAAATCATTGAATGAATCAAGAGAAAAGTTTGAAGGGATTCCTTCAGTCGGCCGTTATTAGTTTACTTCTCGCGGTTTTTTATTTGGGAATTTTAAAACCGTTTAATGTTCTTGAAGTTCCAAACTTGAAAGCTCAGGATCTTTTTTTTAGAATCCGTAATCAACTCACCGGCCCTCCTCAGGTCTTAGATCAAATTGAATTGATCATTATTGATGATGAATCCATCGAAAAATCGAACCAAAAATGGCCGTTTAAGAGAAAGATTTTTGCAGATTTAGTCAGTGATTTGTCAGAAGCAAATCCACGCGTCATCGCATTTGATTTTGTTTTTTCCGGAAAAAGCGATCCCGTTGATGATTTCTTGCTTTCCAGCTCTTTGGAAAAGGCAAACAAAGTTATTCTGGCTTCGTTCGTCGACACAAACGGAAATTATATTCTGCCGTATCAAGAGTTTCTTTCTCAGACGCCCGCAGTCGGAATCATCAACAAAATACAAGACCGCGATCTTACAGTGAGACGCGCAAATTTGATTTATCCGGACGCCGAAGGTCAAATTGTTGGTTTGCCTTGGGAGCTTGAAATAGCCAAAACCGCCCGCGGTTTTCATGGCAATGAATTAAACGTATCGAGTCAAGGTATTCAAGTGGGCGGGTTAAAAATTCCATTTTATAAAAATAAGAAAGCCCTGGTTAATTACCGGTTTGACTTTGCTGAAATAAAACCAGTTCGGTTTTGGGGACTCAGTAAAAATCAGGATCTGCGCTCCAAGTTTTCCGGGAAAATCGTACTGATCGGAACGACTTCCAAAGTGCTTCATGATTTTTATCATACGCCGCTTGGGCTTTTGCCCGGCGTCGTCATTAACCTGAACTTCCTCGCGAATATTCTTTCGAATGATTTTATCAAACAGCCGCCGCCGGTTTTTACAGCTCTTTGTCTTTTTCTGTTTTCATTTGCCGGAATTTATCTGGGTCTGCAATCCGGCATTTTGACGGCTTTTTTAGCTTTTTGGGGCCTTTCATTTTTATTTTTATTTCTCAATTTTGGTTTGTTTCTGAAAAATTACTTATCTGATTACTTTACGCCTTTGCTATTCGGCTGGCTCAGTTTTGTTGCCGTATCCTTTTACAGGTATTTTTTCACCTTACTAGAGAATATTCAGCTTCGTACTAAAGTGGCTCTTGATCCGTTGACTGGCCTCTATAACCGGCGATTCCTGGAATCAAACATCAATCAGGTCTTGGAAAAAAACCGTGAGTTGTCGGTTCTCATGATCGATATTGATAATTTTAAAATCATCAATGACACATACGGCCATCAGTTTGGTGACGACGTGATTAAGAATATCAGTTTTGCAATCAAAGAAGAATTGCGAGAAGGCGACACCGCCGTTCGTTACGGCGGCGAAGAGTTTTGTGTGATCCTTCCAAAAACAACAAAATTGGAGGCTGCCGACCTTGGCGAGAAAATCCGGGCCAGTATTTCCACTCGGAAATTCAGCTATGTTAATCAGGTTGCCCATTTCACGGTAAGCATTGGAGTGGCTTCTTCCAAAAGCGATCAGCTTATCGCAAGCCGTTCATTGATCCGCGCTGCCGATCGAGCGCTCTATGACGCAAAAAAGACAGGTAAAAATAAAGTAGCTCTCTTTCAGAATTTGTAAGTCATTTTAATTAATGAACTTACGATTAGTTTGTCAGCCCTCCTTGTCAGCCGCCCCGTCTCGTGGTAAACTTTAGTGTCTATTTTTTAAGGGCTTACTTAAATAGTTTCAAAACTATTTATAGAAAGTTAAGTCAATTTGAGGAAACGACATTGAGCAAATTAAAAAATAAAATCTTGGTTGCACTTATCTGTTCCCTTTTTATTGGGAACAGTCTTGTCTTTCCTCAGCAGACTTCAACTGTTTCTGATACCGTTCCCATGAGTGGTATTAATTCTCCCTCAGCAGGGCGCCTTCAAATCGATCATGAAGCTTCATCCTTAAGTTCCGCCTTAAACCCTTATAACATTAGTATTCCCGAGCAATTTGGCCAAATCGAAGAAGTATTTCAAGGAGCCGCGAATTCACCGCTCGTCGTTCATATTCAGAATGTTCATGCCAACTACGAAGCCCAAGTCAATATCAAAAATATCTTAAACCATTTGGTTGATCAATATCAGTTTTCTCTGATTCAATTGGAAGGAGCCATTTCCAAGTTGGATCCGGCGATCCTGCAGCCGTCTTATTTAAAAGAAGCAAATTTAAAATTGGTTGATTTTCTCATGAGAGAAGGCCGCATTACTGGAGCCGATGCTTATGCGGTGGAAACAGACAAGCCCGTTGAGCTATATGGAATTGAAGATTACAGTCTTTACATGGAAAACTTGAAAATGTTCAAGGCAATCTATAAGCATCAGGAGGATTTGAAACCTTATTTCGATGAAGTGCATCGATTAATTCTGAGCGTTGGTCCTAAACTCTTAAAACCGGAACAACTTGATTTTACGCGCAAAACCGAAGAATTTTCGACCGACAAGATCGATTTAATGGATTATTTGGTTTACATGAACAAATTGTCAGAAAAGAACAAGTTGGTTTCGCTGAATGAATTGGCTGAAATGGTGGACTATCCCAATTTAACTCGGCTAATGCGCTTGAAGAATCTGGAAGAAGAACTCAATAAAGCCGGGCTTAAAAAAGAAACAGAAGCAATCAAAGTCGAGTTCCAAAAGAAAATGCCCAATTCTGAGAAAGTAAACGAACTTTTGTCGCATCTCGATGAAAACGCCAAAGGGACAAATCCTCGTGATTACTTTTTGGAGCTTACGAAACTGGCGGACGAAGCTAAAATTGATTTTATTACCTATCCCGCTTTTCGAATTTTTGCCGAATTTCTGATTCATCAAGACGAAATTGATCACCGCGCGTTGTTTTCCGAACTCAAAGCATTTGAACATATGCTTCAAGAAAAACTGTTTACATCGGAAGATGAAAAGTTGTTTCTATCAATTATCGACCGTGTCGGTTTGCTTGAACAATTTTTCCGGCTTGAAATGAGCCGCGAAAAAATCGCGCTTTATCTAAAAGATAAAGATAGAGTCACGCCGTCTTCAATTTTTACGGGATTGGATGAATTGGCTAAGAAGAGTAATGTAGCAGCAAAGCCGGTTGGCGATATCCAAAAGCTGGATTCATATATGGATGAAGTTGAATATTTTTATCAGCTAGTTTTGAAACGGGACGAAGTTTTTATCGACAAAATTTTGACCCAGATAAAATCTCATTCGCTGGATAAGACCATCATCGTGACTGGCGGATTCCATAAAGACGGTTTGGTTGACTATTTCAGGAAAGAGAAAATTTCCTACGTTATCATTAATCCAAAAGTAGATGTCAAAGAAGGCAACAAAAATTACTTAAAAGTCATGCTCGAAGAAGATGCGGTTGCAGGCAGCGTCTTTGCCGGTACTTTCGCACTTGAAATCAAAGAGCTTCTGAACAGTAAATTAAATGGAGATCTGGATAAAATTAATTTGAGAAATTTTTATGCTGCAGTTGCACCGCTTGCTTATACTTTAGATACGAGAGAACCGGCAGTAGTCAGAGCCGCTATTAACGAAGGTTTTCGCAAGGTTGCTCCAGCTTCGGGAGTTTTGGTCGAAGTTGGTTTACCTAGCGTTGCCGGAAATCTAATGGAGCTGAAAGTTGAAGCTAAGTTATTTCAAGAGGGGCGTCCGCGTCGCTATTTAATACCAGTCAATTTTAATGTACGAGATCAAAGCTTTAGTATTGATAAAGAAAAAATTGAGGAAATTCCAGCGAAAGGTCAGCTTAAAGCTCCTGCTGAGCCTCTCCAAACTGTGCCGATCGATCGAGGAGCTGGCCTTGAACCACTTAATATTAATCGTTTACAGCCTGCTATTAGTAGGCCCGAAGAACCAGTGAGCGTTCTAAGTCCGGTCATAAGGTCACTTATTTTGGGTGGAGTTGTTATTGACACATCGGTTCCATCTTCATTGGTTAAATCGTTGGTTGAATTGAAATCAAATCCGGTCGCAGTAAACCGGATTAGAGAACTTTTGACCAGAGCGAGCGATGAAACTACTACTGCTGGACAAATCGCTAATCTTATTAAAACCTCAAATTATAACGACATTGAAATAACTGCATATGATTTAAATCAAGCTGTTGCGCAAGCAAGTAATGGCGGTCAAGATTTAAACAAGAACAATAGATTACAGCGAATTTTCCAACGATCAGACACAGTCCAGACTGGGCCATTAATCATGATGGCAATTTCCGAAGAAACATCCATAGAAGGCTTGCGTTCTGAGTTGCAAAATTTTGCAATGACCGTTCAAGCAAATCCCGCAGCCGTTTTACTTTATTATGCATTGCCGGAAGCAGAATCTTTAAAGTCTGGCATTCCTGGTATTAAACCAGAAACATGGAAGCGAATACGCATCATTCCTACAGAGAACGTAGAAAACAGCTTAAATAAAGTTCAAGAAGATTTAAAATCAGGCAGAGCTTTCAATGCTTATTATAGTCTTGGCAAGCCAGGTGGTCCGATTTCCATTCCTGACCTAAAGAAAAATAACCGAGTTAGAATTTTGAGACCTTCGGCCCCAGAAACATTCGGTAGAGGAATTTTAGACTTGCCGGGTGTTGAAATTCTTCAAATTATATCTTCAATTCAAAATCCGCAGGTTCTTAGAGATCGTGTTCTAAGAGAAGGGGTTGCTCATATCCAATCTATAGGTTTAGGAGCTTTTCCAACGTCTGTTGAGCCAAGTGAAATCTCGGCAGCTCTTCTGAAAAATGGACTTGATAATTTATTTTCGTTTGTCGGTCAGACAAATACAGCTAGCATTCCTTCCCAAGTCTTTGCGCTTGTCAGACAGTTGGAATTAGTTTGGCAGGCAGCTGCCGAAATTGCGAAGGGCGCGTAATTTACCTTTACCCGTTGCTGCTATAAAACGGCAGTTCTTCTACGCGGCCCGGAATTTGGCCTGCTTCAGTTTCTACCACAAGCGGATGCCCAATTCCACCGCTTCCTTTTTTAATATATCCCATTGCAACGGTTTTCTTTAAAATCGGAATGAACGCTGCGCTTGTGATTTGACCTACCTCGACACCGTTATCTAGAATACGATCATTTTTTTTCGGAATCCCCTCACCTTTTAAAACAAGTCCACACAATTTTTTACCCACTCCGCCGCGCGAATCCAAACGGGCAATGATTTCCTGTCCCGGAAAACATCCTTTTGTGAAACTGATCGTATGATCCAGCAAGCATTCTAACGGGATATTCGATTCATCATAGTCGGTTCCATATTTAGGAAGACCCGCTGTAATCCGCATGATTTCCATTGCGGCCGCTTCAACCTCAATTATTTCCAGCGCAGAAGCCCGCTCTTGAATTGTCTTCCTCATTGGTTCTATTTCTTTTTTCGGAAACAAAATTCCGAATCCTTCCTCGCCGATTAAATTGATTCGAATGATGCAAATTTCGTTCAATTGGGCGGCCGGCCGCCCAATTGAGACGGAAGCATGACTAAGCATGTTTGACAAAGCGATCATTCTGTCCCGCGGGGACTGTCCTGACTTCCAATTAATATTTTGATGAGAGTCAGGACTGAGGCCGGAGGCTGCCGGTTGTTCGAGCGGCGGACGGCTGCTTGGTCTTCCGGTGCCGGACGGTCGGTCCGGCGAAGAATCTAGATCCTTCGCTTCGCTCAGGATGATAGAAAGCAGTTCCTTTGCTTTTGGGCCATGAGCTGAAATCAATTTCAGTTCCTCCGAAAGATCCTTTAAAGATACTTTTTCCATAATGATTAATTTTTCAAACGCTTCACGAAGCTGTTTTTTAAGAACATAATCAAAAGCGAGCCAAATGCAATGATCAAAACAAAGGACATTTACGACGGCAATTATTTTGGCTTGAGCGGTGAGAAGGCAGGCCTGAGTTCCGGTGCCGGGAACTAGTGTTTTGATGTCGTTGGTCAGGATATTGTGAAGGAATTGAACGCGGTCAGCGCCGCTGACTTCAATAATTCCGCGGTTGGGATGATCGAACCAGCCGCCGATTTTTCGGGTGCGGAGACATTGTTGATGAATCGACTCAAGCGGTTCCATGTCTCGTCAATAATACCTTTTGTTCAGCGCTGGGTCAAACGATGCCCGAGAGAATTTTTTGGTGCGGCACCGGAAAAGATAATTTTTGAAGTGCCTTTCGGTTTGCCCACCGTACATTTCGATTTTTCGGTCTTAATTCAAATCCGTGTTCAATTTTACACTCAAATGGATAAATTTTTGCCAGCCGGTGAGTAAATCTATGTTCAATGGATTTAATCTTTCTTTCGATTTTTAAAGCGATTCCAATCTCATTTTGGAATTCATTGCAGAGCGCTTCTTCCAGGCTTTCGCCTTTTTTTCGGACCGCCCCTGGCAGTTCCCAGAGCCCGCCCCAAATTCCGGAAGCCGGACGCCTGCGTACCAGGATCCGGTCTTTTTGCGCCAATAAACCGACGACCATTTCCATTTTTTTGATCGTAAGATAATTTGCGCGTACTGGTAACTGTGAGGGGTCACCTTTTTTGAAAGAAATGCAAAGTGATTTTACGGGGCACGACGGACAGCGGGGTGTTTCAGGAATGCAAGTTAAGGATCCCAATTCCATGAGCGCTTGATTAAAATTTCCGGGTTCTTTTTCAGGAATCAAACCGGTTGCAAGTTCGTAAAATTTTTTCTGAGTTTTCGGCTTTGAAATGTCATTTTTGCAATTGAAGACGCGCGAAAGAACGCGAAAAACATTTCCGTCCACCAAAGGAACAGATTTTTGATAAGCAATGCTGGCAATGGCTCCGGCCGTGTACCGTCCAATTCCGGGAAGGCTTCTCAAAGATTCAAGATCATTCGGGATTATTCCGCCGAATTGTTCTACGATCATTTTCGCGGCTTTGTGGAGATTCCGCGCCCGGCTGTAATAGCCGAGGCCTTCCCACAGCTTCAGCACTTTATCAAGCGGCGCACGGGCAAGTGCGTAAACATTCGGAAAAGTTTTGAGCCACCGTTCGTAATACGGCAAAACGGTTTTGATTTGAGTTTGCTGCAGCATGACTTCCACAACGAAAATGCGGTATGGATTGCCGTCCAGCCGCCAGGGAAGAGGCCGTTTGTAAGCATGGTACCAGGCCAGCAGCTTTCTTTGAAATGGACTTCGATTGACCTTCATCGTTTGGCCAATTATAATTCATTCGACCTCATTTTTGCCAATGTCAAAATTAGATGACCTAAAAAAAGAATTGCTTCCGCTGATGCTCAAACATGCCTGTTTGAAGCTCGATCAGCCGATCAAGCTCGCTTCCGGGAAGATGAGCCAGGTTTATTTCGATGGCCGGCGGGTCACGCTTCATCCGAAGGGAATCAGTTTGTTTGCCAGAGCAATTTTGGAGCTGATCGATGTGAACTCCTTAGATGCCGTGGGCGGCCCGTCTCTAGGCGCGGATCCGATTGCGACGGCTGTTTCAATTTTTGCCTTGCTGGACCGGGACAAAGAACTCCCAGCTTTTTTGGTTCGTAAGGAAGTGAAACAGTATGGGCTTCAAAAACAGATTGAGGGAATGGATCTTAAACCCGGAATGAAGGTATTGATGGTCGAAGATGTTATGACAACGGGTTGTTCCGTTCGCAATGCCATTTCGGCGGTTGAAGAAACCGGAGCGAAAGTGCAGTGCGTTGTGTGCTTGCTGGACCGGGAAGAAGGCGGAAAAGAAGCGCTTCATCCTTACCGCTTGATTTCTCTTTTCAAACGGGGCGAAGTAAAACTATGATCCCCCACCACTTTCTAATTAAGCTAAAACTTTGTGATAACGGAAATCATAGTTACATTTTTGACGGTTTATTAGTAAAGTTATTCGTAGAAGAAAGTGGTGGGGGATGAGCGAAGTCAAACACGATTCCACAAATCGGGAGTTTTACATTGAAACTCAGGAAGGAAAAGCCCTGCTCCATTATGGACGCGAAGGGAACACCTTAAATTTCCATCATACCTTTGTTCCGCCGGAACTTCGGGGGAAAGGGCTCGCCGAAAAAGTGGTTGTGGCGGGTTTTGAATATGCAGATCAGAACAAACTCAAAGTGATTCCTTCTTGCCCTTACGTTGCACGTTTTGTCATGAAAAATTCAGAGTGGAAGCGGTTGGTGGTACGTTCTTGAAGAGGTCGATTTTTTCCTCCCCCCTTGTTCGCCACAAAGTCCGCCACAAATCTTTGGCGGGATTCGTCGGATTCCGCCGAGCAGTTTGGCGGAAAGAATCTACGACTCGCAGATCCTTCGTCGCTACGCTCCTCAGGATGACATTGTTTTATTTCTTGCTTACCCTTTCTCTTTATTCTCGTCCCATCTTCGCCGAAGAAATTCCGGAACGAATTGACGGTACCGTCATCAGCGTGGATGAGAAAAGCCGTCTTTTACGAGTGGATTTTGAGCATCCTGCCACGTTTGAACGTTCACAACTTGAATTTAATGTTTCCGAAAGCGCTGGCTTCAAGGATTTTAAAAAACTAACGGATCTTAAAAAAGGCGATTTGGTGAGTTTGGATTATCTGAATTACGGGAAAACGTTAAAAGCCATTTACATCATTCATGTTCCGCGGGAAAAAATCTTTTTTACCACTAAAGAAATAACGGACGCCCTTGTCAAAATGAAGAGCAGCCAAAACCATGAAAAAAATCAGAACCAAAATTAAAGCCGTTTTTTTCGACGCCGGCGGAACCTTGTTTCGTCCTTATCCGTCCGTCGGCGAAATTTATGCGAAGTCCGCGTTGGTTTATGGGGTTCAGTGTGATCCCGAACTGCTTGAAGCCACTTTTTACGCTGCGTGGAAAAAAAGGGGAGGGCTTGCTTCACTTGGGACGGAAACCAGCGAAGAGAAAGAACGAATGTGGTGGTATTCCCTGGTTCAGGAAGTTTTTGCCGGGCACGGAGGCGTTCCTGAATTCGACAAATTCTTTCACGTACTTCACCGTTCTTTTGAGGATAAAGAATTGTGGGAAATTTTTCCGGAAGTCCACGAAGTTCTGCGCGAACTTCGAAACCGGGGCGTCACGCTCGGCATTGTTTCAAATTGGGATCTCAGGCTCGCCAAGCTTCTGGTTAATTTGAATCTGCATTCGGATTTCGATTTTTTTATCAGTTCAAGCTTGTGCGGTGCAACAAAACCTAATCCAAAGATTTTTCGTGAGGCGTTACAATTAGCAAAATCCAAACCGGAAGAAACAATCCACGTTGGCGATACTTATGAGGAAGATGTAGTGGGAGCAAAAGCGGTGGGCATTTATCCGCTTTTAATTGATCGAACTCAAAACGGAAATTCAGTTCCGAAAAAGTTGAGAATTAGTTCACTGAAAGAAATTCTCGAACGCGTGTCATTCTGTCCCACAGGGACTGTCCTGACTTCCAATTAATTATTTTATGAGAGTCAGGGCTGAGGCCAAAGGCCGCCGGTTGTTTGAGCTGCGCGGATGGCTGCTTGGTCTTCCGGTGCCGGACGGTCGGTCCGGCGAAGAATCTATGGGTTGCAGATCCTTTCCGCCAAAAGTCGCGGCGAGATTCGTCCATTCGTCCGGACGGATTACGCCAAGTTTTGTGGCGAACGCTTCGCTCAGGATGACAGTTACTCGACGATGTTTTCCCCGCCGCCCCGACTTTAATTAATTTTGGATGTCGGGGATTAGGCCTTATTCAACTATGTTCTCGCCCCCGTCAATCCGAATGGTATTTCCGGTCATCCAACCGGTGTGGCTGTCGGATAAAGCAACGATCGCTTTGGCAATGTCCTGCGTAGTGGTACAGCGTCCGCCGGGATTTTTCTTGGCAGCGGTTTCAATCATGTATTCATTTCCGGGAATTTTTCTAAGCGCAGGCGTGTCTGTAACACCGGCCAAAATGGCGTTGGCCGTTACTTTAAGCGGTGCAAGCTCGAGGGCTAATTGGCGAATGTGTGATTCAAGCGATGCTTTCGCAGCGGAAACCGCGCCATAGCTTTTCCAAACCCGGGAACTTCCGGCGCTGGTCATGGCGTAAATCCGGCTTCCTTCACCGATTAATTTTTTCCTCACCAGACGCTGAGTCCAATAAACCAAACTGTTGGCCATAACATCAAGGGTCATGTCCATTTGTGCTTTTGTGATTGCATCAGCCGGATTGTCGGCAATGAAGGGTTTGAGGGTTCCGAAGGCAAGAGAATGAAGAAGGACTTTTAATCTTGATCCTGGAATTTCCTGGAATTTTTTTTCAATAACAGCAATGACCTCGTCTATTTTCACTTCATCGGCGGCGTTAATATTGAAATATTCAGCTTCAGCCCCATTTTTCTTAATTTCGGCGATGATACGGTCTACATTTGGAAGCGTATTTTTCCGGTCCAAATGGACCCCAAAAATATTTATACCTGATCTTGCCAGTTCCAATGAACAGGCTTCGCCGAAACCGCTTGAAGCGCCCAGAATTAATGCCCAATCTTTTGTCTTTGCCATGGATTCTCCCGAATTGAGGACACATTATATGAAAAATGAACAAAAAACCACAACAAAAATAAACGGCAATCATTTTTTACTTGCCAAGAAACGAAGTGTTTGAGAGACTGATCCGCAAATAAGCGAGCCCATGCCTCAAAATTATTTAGTCCTCGATTTAGAAACTCAAAAAACATTTGATGAAGTAGGCCGCCAAAATCTTCACAAACTGAAAGTCTCTGTAGTCGGCGTTTATGATTATCTGACGGATGAATACAAATGTTACCTTGAATCCGAAATTTCACTGTTTGAAGAACGCTTAAGGACGGCGGAGCTGCTGATCGGATTCAATATCCGGAAATTCGATTTGCCTGTTTTGGCGCCTTATCTTTTTCTTTCCATCGAAACGCTTCCCGTACTGGATCTCATGGAAGAAATTGAAAAAGTCCGGGGCCACCGCGTGAGTCTCCACAGCGTGGCTCAGGCCACTTTGGGCGTTACCAAAAGCGGAGAAGGGTGGAATGCGGTTAATTTATATGACCAGGGCCGGATGGACGAACTCAAAAAATATTGTCTGAACGATGTCAAGTTGACCAAAGATATTTATGATTATGGATGCCGGGAAAACCGTGTTTATTTCATTTCAAACCGGGATTGGAAAAAGTATGAGATTTCGATCGCTTGGAATTCATCTGAAGAAGCAAAAAAAGTCACCTCATTTCCCACCAGTCTTTTCTAAGGCATGTTCAAGCCCTGTCTTCTTGTCTATCTGGAGGGACCCCATTTCACAACCGAAATTGAAAAGATTGCGGAACAAAAAAAAATAGATTTTTATTTGGCCGCAAAAGGGGATCAATTATTGCAGTTGGTTAAAACATACGTTCCTTTTTTAATGTTGGTTGATTTATCGGGACTGGACTCAAGCTGGCTTTTTAGGCATATTAGTATCATCAAGCACACGAGACCCGATTTTCCCATTTGTGCCATTGTAGATGATGAACAGGAAAATATGCGCTCGCGGGCGGAAAAATACGGTTGCGATAAAATAATTGAAAAATCGGAACTGATTCAAAATTTACATCATATCGTTGAAAGCGCTTTAAGAAAAACTTTGTAATATGGAAAAAGAAAATCAAATCGCGTTTAAAGAATGGGCCGCCATCGTCCGTGCGCTTTCAGAGGGAAAGCAGATTTTAATTGTGCGTAAGGGCGGGATCCGTGAAGAAGGTGGTGAATTTACCGTTGAGCACAATGAGTTTTTTCTTTTTCCCACCTTTGAGCATCAAAAATATGAAGATTTAAAACCATCCGCGCGGACTTATTTGGAAAAAGTAATTTCCGAAAAACCGGCTTCGAATCAAATTCCGGTCCGTTATTATGCGGAAGTGAAGTCGGTCATTCAGCTGGCAGATGAACGGGATCTTTTGCGTTTGGATCCTTATCACGTTTGGTCTCAGACCGCTATGACGCAAAGATTTCACTTTGGCCAAAAAAAAGGACTCTTTGTATTGGCTGTAAGAGTTTATCGTTTGCCCGAGACAAAGCTGGTACCGTTTCAGCCGGGTTATGGGGGTTGCAAGTCTTGGGTTGAATTTGATTCCAAGCTTAAGACTGACGGAGCCTCCCCGGTCCTTTCTGATTTAGAATTTAAGGCTCAATTACACCGCCTCAATTTTTTGTTTAATCAATCTCCCGCTAGTTAATCTAACCTATTAATTAACAAGCACTTACGTAGACTAATTTAAACTGGACAAAAATAGTCTGATTTAGTATACTTTCATTAAGACTTGGCTTTCAATTTAAGGAGGAGTTTCCATGAGATTTACCACAAAAACCGAGTATGGTTTGATTTGTTTAATCTATATGGCACGCAATTCCTCTGCCGATTTAGTCACCATTCGAGAAATCGTTAAAAAAGAACGCTTTTCCACTCCCTATATTGAAAAAATTTTACAAAAATTGCGTGCTGCCAATATCGTGACTTCCCATCAGGGAAAACAAGGTGGATACGCGCTTGCCCGAAAACCGTCTGAAATTACCTTAAAAGAAATCATAGAAGCTTTAGAAGGCCACACGTTTGATATGTTCTGTGAGCCCAGCGTCCGGGAAGAAATTATCTGTACTCATTTTTCGCTTTGCGGGCTCAAACCCGTTTGGGAAAAAACCAAAAACCTTCTAGATGGTTTTTTTGACTCGATTACTTTGGAGATGATTTCAAAACAGCAGCAAATGAATCCGTCCGGCTCTAAAACTTTAGCGGTGGCAGGATAAAGGATTTGTGATGAGCGATCCGAAAACATTAATTAACCGGGAATATAAATATGGTTTCGTGACCGAGATCGAAGCTGATGCAGCTCCGCGCGGTCTAAGCGAGGTCATTATTCGTTTTATTTCCAAGAAAAAAAATGAACCGGAATTTATGCTCCAGTGGAGACTGAAAGCCTATCGACGCTGGCTTCAAATGGAAGAGCCAACTTGGCCTAATGTGCACTATCCATTTATCAATTATCAGGACATCATTTATTATTCCGCTCCCAAAAGCAAAAAAGACGGCCCGAAAAGTTTGGATGAAATCGACAAGGAACTTCTCGAAACCTATGAAAAATTAGGGATTCCGCTTGAAGAGCAAAAACGATTGGCCGGAGTTGCCGTGGATGCCGTTTTTGACAGCGTGTCCATCGCGACTACGTTCAAGGAAAAATTGGCTGAAAAGGGAGTTATTTTCTGTTCATTTTCGGAAGCGGTTCACAAGCATCCAGATTTGGTAAAACAATATTTAGGTTCGGTTGTTCCGTACGCGGATAATTTTTTTGCGGCCTTAAATTCTGCAGTTTTTACCGATGGTTCATTTGTCTACATTCCGAAAGGCGTCCGCTGTCCGATGGAACTGTCCACTTATTTTAGAATCAACGCCGCCGACACGGGACAATTCGAACGGACTTTAATTATCGCCGAAGAGGGAAGCTACGTCAGCTATTTGGAAGGCTGCACGGCGCCGATTCGGGATAAAAATCAGCTTCACGCGGCCGTGGTTGAACTGGTTGCGTTGGAAGGTGCGCAAATTAAATATTCGACCGTTCAAAATTGGTATGCGGGAGACAAAGAGGGAAAAGGCGGAATTTATAATTTTGTGACGAAGCGCGGTAAATGCGCCGGCAACAATTCCAAAATTTCATGGACCCAAGTAGAAACCGGCTCGGCCATTACTTGGAAATATCCCAGTGTTATTTTGCAGGGAGATAATTCGATCGGTGAATTTTATTCGGTGGCATTAACTACCAATCGGCAACAGGCCGACACCGGCACCAAAATGATTCACCTCGGGAAAAATACAAAGAGCACCATTATTTCAAAAGGGATCGCGGCCGGCCACGGCCAAAATACATATCGCGGACTTGTGAAGGTACAACCGAAAGCGGAGACAGCGAGAAACTACACTCAATGTGATTCGCTGTTGATCGGCGACCGGTGCAGTGCGAACACGTTTCCTTATATTGAGGTGAAAAATAATTCTGCGCGAGTCGAACATGAGGCGTCTACGTCAAAAATCAGCGAGGACCAGCTGTTTTATTGCAAGCAGCGCGGCATTTCCAGCGAAAATGCGGTTTCGATGATCGTGAACGGATTTTGCAAAGAAGTGTTCAAGAATTTACCGATGGAATTTGCAGTTGAGGCAACCAAACTATTGGGCGTCAGTCTCGAAGGCGCGGTTGGGTAACGAGATTGCTTCGTCGGCTTCCGGCCTCCTCGCAATGACGTCATTGCGAGCGAACGAAGTGAGCGAAGCAATCTACGAACGAAAGGAATAAGAACACGATGTTAGAAATTAAGAATTTGCATGTGAGCATTGAAGGAAAAGAAATTCTGAAAGGAATTGACCTGACGGTCAAAGCAGGGGAAGTCCATGCCATTATGGGGCCTAACGGTTCCGGGAAAAGTACCTTAAGCCAGGTCCTTGCCGGAAACGAAGCCTATAAAGTGACCAAGGGAAAAATTCTTTATCAAGGAAAAGATTTGCTTAAGCTGAGTCCTGAAATGCGCGCCCGCCAAGGAATTTTTCTGGCCTTTCAATATCCGGTTGAAATTGCGGGCGTGAGCAATGCTTATTTCCTCAAAGCGGCTTTGAACGCTGTTCGGGTTCACAGAGGTCTTGAGGAGCTTGACGCGATGGAATTTCTCCAGCTTATGAAAGAAAAAATGAAGATCGTCGATATGGATCCAAGTTTTACAAACCGTCCCGTCAATGAAGGTTTCTCGGGCGGTGAGAAAAAGCGCAATGAAATTCTTCAAATGGAAGTTTTAGAACCCACGCTTGCAATTTTGGATGAAACCGATTCAGGTCTTGATATCGATGCGCTTAAAATTGTGGCCGAGGGCGTGAACAAACTAAGAAAACCCGACCGGTCCTTTATCGTTGTAACGCACTATCAGCGTCTTTTAGATTACATTATTCCCGATTATGTTCACGTTCTCATTGACGGTCGTATCGCCAAATCAGGCGGAAAAGAGCTGGCCTTCCAATTGGATGACAAAGGATATGATTGGGTTGAGCTTGAGCCAAACGCAGGTACGGCAACACTGGATAGATAGAGACAATGAGCACATACCTGAAAGCATTTGAAACTTTTGAGCAGAATGGATTTAGCAAAGATCCGTCCTGGCTCAAATCGATCCGCAGACAAGCGATCGATTCTTTTGAGCGGCTTGGATTTCCGACGATGCGGGACGAATATTGGAAATATACGAACGTCACTCCGATCGCGCAAACCGAGTTTCAATTGGTTCCCGAAGCTTCTTCTTTAAAGCCGGATCAAATCGAACCGTTTCTTTTCGGAAGCCCCAATTGGCCGCGTCTTGTTTTCGTGAACGGCCATTTTTCGAAAGATTTGTCCCAAGTAAAAAAAATAAGCGGCTTAGCGCTTATGAATTTAAACGAAGCTTTGGTCAAAAATCCGGAAGCAGCAAAACCCCATCTTTCCCAGTATGCGGATACGAAACGAAACACGTTTACCGCGCTGAATACGGCATTTTTTCACGACGGAGCTTATCTTCACGTTTCTAAAAAAACAGTTTTAGAAGAGCCTATTCTTTTGCTTTTTATTTCGACTTCATCTGATGCGAAGCTGCCGCTCAACCAAGTTCGGAATTTAATCGTTCTTGATGAAGGCAGTAAAGCCTCGGTGATTGAGCAATATGTTTCCTTAAACGAAAGCGATCATTATTTGAACAATTCCGTCACTGAAATCATTTTAAATTCCGGCGCCAAATTTGATTATCACAAACTGGAGCGGGAAAGCCCTAACGGTTTTCATATTGGTACAACCGAAGTGAATCAGAAAGAAAACAGCAAATTTTTATCCTCCTCCATTGCTATTGAGGGCGGTTTAATCCGGAACAATTTGAATGTCATTTTAAACGGAGAACATTCCGAATGCACCTTGAACGGTTTGTATATAGCCGGCGGAACGGAGCATATCGATAACCATACGTTAATTGACCATCCAAAGCCGAACGGAAAATGCCGGCAGGTTTATAAAGGAATTTTGTCAGGGAAGTCGACGGGCGTTTTCAGCGGAAAGATTTTTGTTCATCAGGATTCACAAAAAACAGATGCCTCTCAAATCAATAAAAATCTGCTTCTTTCTAAAGAAGCAACAGTGAATACAAAACCGCAGCTTGAAATTCTGGCTGACGACGTGAAATGTACGCACGGCGCCGCGGTGGGCCAGCTTGAGGAAGAGGCCCTTTTTTATCTCAAGACGCGGGGTATTGACGAACAAGCCGCGTCCAAATTACTGTCTTACGGTTTTGCCAGCGAAGTCATTGAAAATATCCCGATTGAACCGGTCAGGAAAGAACTGAACCGGATCGTGTCTCAGAAATTGGAAAATCCGGATTTTTGGCCGTCGAAAAACGGTGGAGTGAAATCATGAAACGCGACGGGGTTTTAAATCATATGAATAAAGCTATGTTTGATGTGGAACGGTACCGGAAAGATTTTCCGATTCTAGAACAGAAAATTTACAGGAAACCGCTGATCTATTTGGACAATGCAGCAACTACCCAGAAACCGCAGGTCGTGATTGACGCGCTGAGCCGCTATTACGCTCAGGAGAATGCCAATATTCACCGCGGCGTTTATTTTTTGAGCGAACAAGCCACAAATGCTTATGAAAAAGTACGTGAGAAATGCAGGCATTTTATCAACGCACACAGTCACAAAGAAATCGTTTTTGTCCGCGGAACGACGGAAGGAATTAATTTGATCGCGCAAAGTTACGGCCGCACGTTCCTTAAAGCCGGCGATGAAATTTTGATCACGACGCTCGAACACCATTCCAATATTGTGCCGTGGCAGATTCTTTGCCAGCAGACGAGCGCGAGGTTGAAGATTGCGCCGATTAATGATCAGGGCGAACTGATTTTGGATGAATTCTCAAAATTAATCACGTCCAAAACCAAATTTATTTCTGTTTCCCACGTTTCGAATGTGCTGGGCACGATCAATCCGGTAAAGCAAATGGTTCAACTGGCTCATCAACACGGAATTCCGGTTCTCATTGACGGTGCGCAAGCGACTCCTCATATGAAAGTGGACGTTCAGGAATTGGACTCTGATTTTTATGTGTTCTCAAGCCACAAACTGTTTGGTCCGACCGGCGTCGGCGTGGTTTACGGAAAAGCGGAGCTGCTTGAGAAAATGCCGCCTTATCAAACCGGCGGAGACATGATCAGTTCCGTAACGTTTGAGAAGACCACTTATAATACGGTGCCTTATAAGTTCGAGGCGGGAACTCCCAACATTGCCGATGTCATCGCGTTCGGCTCGGCGCTTGATTACATTTCGCTCATCAGGCTTGAGAAAATTACAAGTTATGAAAGCGAACTGCTTCGTTACGCGACCGAAGCGCTTTCCAAACTTCCGGGTTTGAGAATTATCGGGACGGCAAAATACAAGGCCAGCGTCATTTCATTCGTTCTGGGCAGTATTCATCCGCATGACATCGGCACCATTTTGGACCGGGAAGGAATCGCGATCCGCGCCGGGCATCATTGCGCGATGCCGCTCATGGAACGGTTTAAAGTGCCGGCAACCGCCAGAGCCTCTTTTGCATTTTATAATACCAAAGAAGAAGTCGACCGTTTGGTTGACGGAATTCATACGGTTTTGGAGGTTTTTCAATCATGATCCCACCCTCTGCTTTACTGCTGCCGGAGGCAGCAGATTTCCAATGGAAACAAAAACGCATTTCATTTGGAATATTTAAACCAGTCAAGAGCGCTCTTGAAAAGCAGGTGGTGGGATGATTTCGCCCGACTTAAGGGATCTTTATCAGGAAGTGATTTTGGATCACAGTAAAAATCCGCGTAATTTCCGGATTCTGGAGCAGGCCAATCATACGGCGGAAGGTTTTAATCCGCTTTGCGGTGACCGGCTCAAACTTTATTTATTCATCGAAGGAGATCAAATTAAAGACATTACATTCCAAGGATCCGGTTGCGCGATTTCAAAAGCGTCGGCTTCAATGATGACCGCTTCGGTTAAAGGGAAAAATAAAAAAGATGCGCGGGCAATTTTTGAAGAATTCCACAGCATGCTTTCCGGAAAAAATCATTCGTTTGATAGCCCCAAGCTGGGAAAACTTTCCGTTTTCTCAGGCGTTTCGGAATTTCCGGTTCGCGTCAAATGCGCCACGCTGGCCTGGCATACGCTCAAAGCCGGAATGGAAACGGACGGAAAAGTGGTTTCAACGGAGGAGGAAAACCAAGATGCCGGTTGAATTGATTACCTTTGCGAGAGATTGTGAAGCAACCCAAATTCCGAGCGGAAACAAGATCATGCTTCAAAAAGGAACCGGCGGACGGATCACGCAATCCCTCGGCGGATCTTATACCGTTGTGACGGATTAC
>Ga0209515_10001681_pt1 | contig 36239 bp, 2 predicted proteins | sample Subgroupgradi54m_FD_187454 | JGI IMG/M metagenome (GOLD analysis project Ga0209515, IMG submission 187454) | Subsurface groundwater microbial communities from S. Glens Falls, New York, USA - GMW60B uncontaminated upgradient, 5.4 m (SPAdes)... ... | reverse complement strand
TTGTTTTTTGATGTGGGTGATGTGGCCGAACGTCTCTTAGCGGCTGTGAATAGGACGGCACACTCAGGGGACGTCACGCTGCTCTTCCCAGAAGCTGGGAAGCTCCTGAAGGAGTCTCCCAGAGCGAAATTATTCCGACAACGCCAAGTTGTTCCTATGGCCGTCAATCAAGCGCTTCGCCAGGCATTTGATGCGGCGAAACCTCCTCTTTCTACAAAAATGCATGATCTCTGGCTCAGCGCTCAAGCACTGCGACAACGTGGGATGATAGGTCTCCAAATCGCGAACACACGTCCCTCTCCGGCATCGGACGAGCCTGCGTTACCTCGCCAATTTTTGGAAAGCGGGGTAGTCCTTCTGGCTGTAGCCGGCCTGGCGGCTGGGTTGGCGGGCCTTCCTGACATCGCATGGGCTGCCATGCCAGGGTCGGATCTCCTCTCCTATGGCTGGGATGCCTTACAGAGGAGCCTGGCGGCCTTCTTGACGATCATCGTCGCTCTGGTGATCGTCATCATTGTGGGGGCCGTGGTAGTGATCCCGATCCGGCTCATCTGTCGATTCGGAGAATGGTTATGGTCCACATCTTCCACCCCCAAGGTGGGGCGCTCCTTGAGGGCCCTCGAGAAAGAGCAAGCCGAATTAGGCAGACTCCTTCACGCTGTCTTGCAACCACTACGCACGGCTCCAGCGGATCCAATCGATCGCCCCCATCTTTTTGTACTACGTGAAAGATTCCGATATGTCTCTCAGGTTGGCCGGCGTTTGCAAGAAACGGATCTTGCCGTGGAACCCTATGATCTGAGACTGCGTCGTGAGCGGCGTGATGTGCACCAAGCGATTATCAGAGTCTGGGTAGAACAGTTGGCCATCGTCGAGACACGTCAGAGACCGTCTCAGGATATCGTCGCAAGTGTGCGCGAGACAACCCGCCTCACGCGGTGGCTCGCATCCCTTCCTCGGGGCAGGCGGCAACGGCAGATCGAGGCGCTTCTGAACGGCGTCATCGCAGAGCGAGCGGCTCTCGAAGACTCAGGCAAGGGGGATCGGCTGAAGGCGCGTGAAGAAGATGTATTGAACCTCATTCAGAGAGCACTCAGGGAGCAAAGCAACCTGCCCTGGTTCATCCCGCTCCTTCAGCGATCACGCATGCTCCTCTCAGTGGGATTCCTCATGCTGGTCGCCTTGTCGTTCTTCTGTGAGTTCATCCTCGACATTTCAATCTTCTCAGTGATGTCCCGGGTCCTCAGCGCGCTCCGTCATCTGATGTCGCAGAGGGAAGGCCTCGGTATCGGGCTTGCCGCGGCCGCGCTGATTCCATCCTTTAGGAAATCTCAACTGATCGGGTCAACCCGTAAAGAACTCCACCGCTACCTCAGCCTGTTCCTCTTGGCCGTGGCACCGACTGTGGCGCGGGGGGCCACACCTCTTTCCCATGAGGGGGGAACGAGTCCTGCGCGTCTGATTCCTTCCGTACGGATCGAGAGCGAGATCCAAGAGTTTAGCAGATTGTTCATCGACAGCATCTTCTGGCAAACCGATGGCTACCGCGCCGAGGCGATACGAGCTCAGCTGCGCGGGTTGCTCCTGTTCTGGGCTTCTAGTCATCTGTCAACGTTTGAAAGAGATATTGCGGCAGGGAGGGGCACGCCCAAAAAGATGTATCTCGAACTCGCTGATGCTCTTGATAGGGAGCTGGCCATCTTGGAACAATTTACAGGGATGTCGACGAGCGACTTGCGCCAGTGGGCTGCTGAACTCAGGCAGTGGGCGCAGCAGTCGAACCCCCCAACCCCAGATATTCCGAAGCTTCAAGCGAAAGCTCGCTCATTGGCCTCGAGTATTTTCGTGATGCCATACAGCGATCAGCAACGAGTGGTACCTCCTGTGAATCAGGCGCCTCAGAAAAGGGATACGCCTCGCCGTGGTGTGGTCATGCTGTTGATGTTCTTCATGCTCATGATCGCCGTACCCGCATGGGCTGAACCTGTCGCCTCAGCCGTCTCCGCATCTTCCTGGTTTCCATGGTCTGATCTCTGGCCTGCACAGTTTTCCTTGATCCATCGAGTGGTGGTAGATGAATATCCGTGGGTGCTGCCAGCTCTTGGGGCGCTCATCGTCATCGTATCGGCCTATCTGTTCTTCATGGAGAACACACGACGTCCAGTTGCGAAAGATGACGAGGAACTCGGATCGTCTCGTGCCCGCCATCAGCCGCGAAGGCTCGGCGACGGCCCCCACCGGTTCCGCACTGGCCCAGAACGACCGCGGTCTTCGGAGGCAAGCGACACCAGCAATGCCGAGCCGCCGAAGCCGACTACCTCCCATGAAAAAACAGGACCGTCCCCAATGTATCCGCTAGCCATCTCAAATGTTGAGATTGAAGCGATCCCGGCCACTCCTGAGGGAGTCACCTTCCGTACGCGTATTCATCTGCAAGATGGGACAACGGGAGATTGGTTCGGATTGCCGGCAGGGACATCCACCGGAGATGAGGAAGCGAAGACCGTGGGGCGAGCGGAGGCCACGCGTCTTATCAATGAGGTCATCCTGCCGCGTGTGCGAGCCTCCGGTATTCCGCTTGAGCAGCTGGCACGCATTCATGATGAAATCCTTGTTCCACTGAATATCGAAATCGCACAGGCGAAGGGTGTTGATCCGATTCGTTGGCGTGGAATCGGCGGTGATACCGTGTTGTCCTTTGAGACAGCCCTGGCCTATGCGCTCGCCAAAGCCAGTGGGATTGAACTCGCAGACCTGTTGAACGAAATGTTCCCGGAAGCCGGAAGGCCTAATCTTCAAGACCCCCCATATCCCCTCATGGTGGTTTGGTCCGGGGGCGGGCATGTGGGCGGCACGACCTACGGCCAAGACAAGTTCTCCTTCCAAGAAATCCTGATTGATCCTTCACCGGCTGCTTCGCTGCGTGATGCCAAGAAGATGGGTCAGGACATCCGTGCTGCCCTGGCAGGCTATTTAGAGCGGCATGGGATTGACCCTGGGGAAAGCAAAGAAGGCGGTGTCGCTCCTGTGGGCATCGGCAATATTGTGACCGCCATGCAGTATATGATTGCCGCCGCACAAGAAGTCGGGTACACCGCAGGCAAAGACTTTTATGTGCGCTTTGATGCGGCCACGAACTCCTTCTATGACAAAGCTCGTCAAGTGTACAACTTGGATGGGACTGAGTTGCGTCGTGAAGAAGTGCTTTTAGATTATGCTGAGTTAAACGACCACTTCCCCGGGATCATCCGTGGGATGGAAGATCCATTCTCTGAGCATGATCCTGAGGGATGGCGGCGTTTGAAGTCGATCGTGCCCCAATGGCAGCGCGTGGCCGATGATCTGACAGCGACGCAATTAGATTTAATTGCGCAGTATCAGGACCTCTTTGACTTGTTGTTGGTCAAACCCGATCAAGCTGGCAGCTTGGTCGACACGATGCGGGCCATTGCGCTCGCTCGATCCCTCGGAAAAGACGTCGTGATTTCTCATCGCTCCAAAGAAGCCGGCCAGACGGCGGATGAGGCAGATGTCCTCATTGCCCATATTGCCCACGCCGTGGGGGCCCCCTTCATCAAGACCATGCCCTGGCAGCCGGTCCGTACCGCCAAAGTGGATAAACTTATCGAGCTGCGGCAAATGTCGACTGCCAACAGGTCTAGCCGAGCACAACTCCGTCAACGCATTCTTGGCTCCTTCACACAGGATGAGCAGCGGTGGGTGCTCCCATTGCTCTACCACATCGAGCTTGGCGATGCCTTTGCTGCAGATGCGAGGAATACACTTCGAACCCATCTGAAAGGTCGCCCGGAGGCTTTCGACCTGTTTGAAACTTGGTTAGAAAGGACTCCGTTTGGAACCCCGGATCGAGGTCCTGGTCCATCCTTCCCTCGTGAGTCCAGACTCTTGCTCCTGGCCCTGATCCCCCTCACCCTCGCCATCACAGGCGCTGCCTGGCAGCCGGGGTCGGGGGTGGCGCTGATGGGGCTGGGCCTCCTCGTCGGTGTCCTCGGGCTGGGCGGGGGTTTGCGGCTGACCCGTGACATCTCCTGGCCGGTGCGGATGTGGTCATGGATCTACCGCCCGCTGGTGCATCCGTTCGTCACCGTCCGCGGGCTGGAGCACTGGCCTGCGCCCGGGACGAGCTTCCTCATCGCCGGCAACCACTCGAGTGTCTTGGACGGGTTACTCGTGGCGAGCGCGGTCTACACGAGTGATCCGCACCACCGCTTGCCGCTGTTCGTGTCGGACGTCCACGCCATCGGCTGGCTGATGCGCCAGCTTGTCCTGAGCGGTGGGGGTGTCCCGATCGAACGCGGAGAGAAGACCGTCGAGAAAGTGGCGTCCCTCTTCAGGCAGAACCCGGGCACCATCGTGGGCTTCTTCCCATCTGGACGGCCGGAGCGCAACCTCACGCGGAGCATGAAGCGGTGGAAGACCGGAGTCGTCCACACCGCGCTGGAGGCCCAGCTGCCGATCGTGCCGTTTGCGATGACCACCACCCTCCCCTACGACTGGACCGCCGGACATCTGCTCCGGGTGTTGTTACGCTGGATCGCCTCCGGCGTTCGCTCGCCGCCGTTTGCTGTCACGATCACGTTCGGCCCACCCATCCTTCCGCCCCGCCTCGCCCCGGCAGCGACACAGCCCTCCACGCATTCCGCCGCGCGTCCTCGCTTCTGGATGCAGATTCGTACGCGGCTCGCGCAGGCCATCGCGTGGCTCTTCAGGAAGCCGCAGCGTCCTGAGCAGCGGCTCATGGACGACCTCAGGCAGGCGGTGCGGAACCTCCTCGCCGAGACCACAGGCCGCGTGCCTCGCGAACCTCGCACGTTCACGATGACGCCGGCGCAGGCGCGGCAACGGCTCCTGGCACAGCTGCCGGAGCTCCCATCCGACCGACGAGTCGAGCCGCTCAGCGCGGTGAAAGAACCCGGATGGACGAGCGGTGGCGCGATTCTCAGACTCCCGAATCTCCGGTTGATCACCGAGGCGCTCATCACCGCGTTCGCGTGGGCGCTCGGCGGGCTGACCGTGGCGGCCTATGCCTGGCTTGGGCTGTTCGGGTTCGGTGTGATTCCGCTGGACGAGCTCCTGATTGAGGAAGCGATCGCCGGCTCGTTCCTCGTTGGCGGCCTCACGGGGGTCGTCGCGTTGGCCATCCTGCGGCCGCGCTGGGCGCTCTACTACCTCCTCCCGCTTGGCCTCACGCTCCTTGCGTACGTGAGCGCCTTCGGGTCGGAGGTGGCGGTGGGGGGCACGCTGACCGCTGCTGCGGTGCTCGGGGGCGGACGGTGGTTCGGCCGTCGGTGGACACGTCGTGTGGCGCACGATCCGGTCGGTCCGTTGATCTCCCAGCTCGCCCAGTCGAGCGATGCGCACGAGCGTCTGCAGCGGTTCCGGGCATTCCCGATCGAGGCACGCGAACAGATTGTTGAGGCCTTAGGGCGAAGCGAGGAGGGCTGGGCGCTGCTGTTGCTCTATGATCTGCTCATCCATGACGCGGCCGCGCCCGTCCGTTCCGAATCGCCTGAGGTGATGGCCAAGGTGATTCGATCGCTGGGCGCATGGGGCGCCAGACCAAACAGGGGAACGCCTGGGACGCTCTACGGGGACCTGCTCGGCGAAGTGCTGGGGGCGCTGATGCGCCGACTGGACTCCAACGATCCTCCGTGGATTCGGGCCGAGGCGATCCGGGCGATCGGCCAGATGGGCATGCCCTTCACCGATGAGATTCTTCTCCACGTCCTGGATGTGTTTGATGAGAGCCTCCAGGATTGGGATGTGGTGGAGCGGGGTACCTCCGCTGTCCCACTCAGCCGCCGGCTGCTCGATGTGCTGGTCGAAACACTCTCCGCGCGAGGGCTCGCGCCATTGTCCTCGATCGTCAAGCAGCTCACGCCGCTCCTCTCAAGCCAGCGTTCGGCTGGGACTCCTACGGCGAGGCAACGAGCGGCGCTGCGTATCCTCGTCCGGATCGCCACTCCTGAGGTGTTTCAAGTTTTGCGAGGGAACATCACCCTGGTGCTGGAGACCGCATTGGACAACCCGCTCGTGGACCTCTCCCCGGCGCTGCAGGAGGCGGAGTGGGCGCAGTGGCGTGATTTCCTCCTCCTCTGGCACGGGTGGGAGCTGGAGCACCAGCAGCCAGACTCCAAGCGCGTGATCGAGTTCCTCGAGGCGCAGATCAGCCGCTTCGTCGATCCCGAGGCGTACGAGGTGGCCATCGAGGAGCTCGCACCGGTGGGACAGCCTCTGAGCCCAAACCAGATCCTCCTGGTGAAGCGAGCGCTGAACATGTCAGGCGAGGAGACGCTGCGGCGGTTCCACCTGCGGCGGTTGCAGCGCATGACAGACGAGGACCTGCTCCGAGCTTTCCCGGTTGGGACGCTGGCTGAGTGGTGGGTGGAGATGTTGCCAAGCATCCGCGAGCGCAGCCAGACCATCCTTTCTTCGGTGGCCTCTTCAGTGGCGTTGAGATCGGCCAGGCGACGGCTGCTTGAGCGGATCCCGGTCGGGATGAGGTTTACGGTGCCACAGGCCGTGGAGGCCACCGAAGACAGTGAGACGACCGTCCGACTCGTCCTCGACTCCCTGATTGGGAAGGGGCAAGTCCAGGTGGTGTGGGAAGATCGGTATGGCGGGGGAGCATACGTCATCCGGCCGCCGCCCAGGTCGTGGCTCACGCGCTTCAGGGCTGCGTTGTCCACCCGCACTGCCCCCTTCCTGCTCGTCCTCACGCTATGGCCGTTCTTGGTGGGGGCGACGGGGGGCGATTGGCAAGCGGTCGTCGTCGGGGGGCTCGTGCTCACTGGGCTCGTCGCAGGGGCGGCAGCCATCATGGTCCAGCTCGCGCTCCCTGGCCGGCCGGATGACTCTCCTGAGACGGTCTTCCGCGCGCACGTCGCGGCCCTCGGGAAAAACGCCGGCGTCGATTTCCGACAGCACGAGAGGGCGGCTCGGGCGATCGGCGACATGGCAGAGGCCGACAACTTTCTGGAGGTCGTCCATTCCGACGTGGCCCTCGATGCTATCCGTGCCTTGCTGAATCTCCTCTTTGATGACGGCGTCCCTCAGCCGCTGAAACTCGTGGCCATCAGGTCGCTCGGGAAGCTTGGGCAACGGTCGGAGATGCTCGGGCGGTCCGTCGCGAACCGCCTCTCGTACTTCCTCCTGGTGGCTGATGGCGAAGGACAGCTAGGCGGTCAGGATCTGGTGATGGAGGATCACCTTGTGGAAGCGCTGGCCAGGATCGGCTGGCCGGCGTTGGGGGAAGTCAGGGCCCTGATGGCGGTGGCCGAGTCCCCGTTTCGATGCGTTGTGGGACGCGCGTTCGTCTTGGCCTACGCGAGGCAAAGTGAGCGATCGCAAGCCCTCCAGGAGATCGAGCACCTCCTCACGAAGGACCCGAGCCCCGTGGTCAGAGGCACGGTCGCTGAAGCCGTGGTCCAGGAGGCTCAGGCGAATTACGTGGACGTCTCCCTCGCGGCGCCGCTGCTGCTCAGGGTGCTGCGCGAAGAGCGGGATGAGACCGTCCAGGACCTGATCGTCAGGGGGTTGCGGGCGCTTCGAGTTGATGAGTGCGATGTGGCGGCGGCGCTTGACCGCGTCCGCACCGAGCGGGAGGCTCGCGCGCGCTCGTTGCTCCACCGCCTCCTCGACTCCGTGCTGCCGGCGCTCGAGGATCCCCACGCGCTGGAAACGGCGGTGAGGACGCTCCTGCGGGGAGGCGCGTCTGGCCCATCGCCTAGGCACGAGGACAATCGGGAGGTGGCGGAATTCCTCTCTGGCTGGAACGTTGCGCTGAGGAGTGCCGAAGCATCGGTGCAGCAGGAAGTGCGCGCCATGACCGCTCGCTACGGCCTCTCTCCGGCGCTGAGCGCAGGGCTCGAGGCGCTGCTCTGGAGCCGCTCGCTTGACGACCCCGATCGCGTGGGCGAGTTCGCTCAACGCCATCACATCTCCGAGACGGTGGCGAACGCGCTCTCCGGTCTCCTGCATCGGCGACTGGAAGCCCGCCACGCCCTCAAACATCCGCGCGGGTTCACGACCATCGGCCTGCTAGCTGGGCTGGCCCTCGCCACGATGGGCGCCGCCTGGCAGCCAGGCTCGGGGGTGGCGGTGGGGGTGGTGGGACTCCTCGGGTTCTCACTTTCTGCCATCGCCGTGGCGATGGCCCGTAGGCCGAGGAAGCCATCGCAGCAGTCACCGGGGCAACCGAGTCCGGAAGAACAGGATCTGATCCGGCGGATCGATGAATTCGTCCGAGGCACACCAGGGGGTCTTGATTTCTCCCGGAGAGAGATCGCGCGTGGAGTGGAAATCGAGTTGCGGGAACTCCTTCGGCTGAAGGGGAAGTTCCCCTCGCTCATCCACTTCCGCAGGAAGAAAGGAGAGGCTGGTCAGGTGAGGCTCGAGCTGCCCAAGGACATGATGATGGGCAATCCCCTGAAGGGTGATCAGTTGGAAAAAGATCAGTTTGTCCTTCGTGGCGCATTCATTTACCAGATTCTGAACGTCAGCGAGGGAGGAGCGCACGTCGAGGTTCAACAGCTCGATCCGCGGCTTGCCCCCATTGGGCGCCCTGGCATGCTCTCTATCCCAAGCGGGAAAGAGTTTGAGCCTCCGTTCGTTGAGCTAAGAGGAGTGCCGCCCCAAGGGAGGCAATCACCCGGTCAGGGAAGTGGCGGTCGCTTCACCACGCACGCGTTTGAACCCTTCACCGTATCTGCGCTGCTGGCCGCCATCGCCGCCGCACTCACGTCGCTTGGGCTGCCCTCGTGGCTGGCCCTCGGGACCCTGGCGCTGGCGGCGCTGATCGGGACCCTGGTCGTGACCGTCGCAATGGTGAGAGAAGGGGAGCCGCCAAGTCGTCGGCGGGCCCTCACCTCATCCGATCAGGTGCAGGGGGCCCTCCGCGTGCTTCAGGCAGGCGGGAGGAGTGACTGGAACGGCCGACTCTTAGCCGTCCAGGCTCTTGGAAATCTTGTGGATGTCACCAACCGGCTTCAGACGGCGCTGGCGATTGATGCGCTCCTGAACATCGTCCGCGATCCCCAGGAAACGGCAGCCGACCGACGCCGAGACCTCCAGGACGAAGCGGTCAAGGCGCTGGATCGCCTCGGACAGGACGCGTCGTACGAGTTGGTGGAACTGCTCCACACGCTCAGCACCCAGGAGAGGACGGACGAGCGCACGCACCTGGCGGGAACGATCCTGGAGGTGTTGGCGGATCGAATGGAGCGGTTCGAGAAGCTGGGGGAGCCGGCTCGCCTGCGGCTCTATTCGCTGCGGCAGCGGCTGGAACCCGTCAGGTCATTCCTGGTCAGCTTCCGGGATACCGCATCTGCCTCGGTCCAGCGCGGGCTCGATCGCATGCTCCATCTGCTTGGGCGGATGCCTGTCCTGATGCTGGCGCTGCTGGGCCTTGGAAGCCTGGCGGTTGCGGCCGTGATCCTCCCGGTCCTAAGTCAGCCCGTGTGGATGACCCTGAGTCTGGCGGTGAGCCTCGGGGTCTTCGGCATCGTGAGCGGGGGAGCACGAGTTGAGCCGCCTCACCCGCACCATTCTCTTTTCGCCGCCGCGCCGGCGGGCCTGCCTGCCGCGCTCGCGGCGTCCCTCGAGGGCACGCGGGAGGCTGTCCTGCCCGCCCTGGCAGGCGCTCTCGGCGGGCCAGGGAGCGGAGTCGAATGGATGGCGCAGGGAGCGGCGTGGGCGGAGGGGGTGGGGCAGGCTATATGGGAGGCGAGTCTCACGGTCTCAACGCCACTGATGGTGGCGTTGGGAGCCATGGGCGGGTGGGACCTGATCGCCCCACGGTACTCGCAGAAGCGGGAGAAACTTCGGCAGACCACCTGTGTCCTGCTCCAAGCTGCGATAGGAGAGGCCTGCGATGTTCTCTATCACCAGCACAACCAGAACCGCAGGAAATCGATCCCCTTGGCACGAGCAATGGAGAACACACTCACGGAGCACATGAAGGGTCTCGCCACGGCGGGAAGCCGACGGGCGATCTTTGAGTTGGGCAATGCCGGGTTGCAGGCCATTCTGGCGCATTTCAAGACACTTGCACAACACGGTGAGATTCGGCCGGCAAGCTACGAGTCCATCGCGCACAAGATCGCGGCACTCCGACAGCGGTATGCGAAGTTCAGGCCGCCGAGCACAACGAGAAGAGCCCCTCGCGGTCCTCGCGGCCGCTCATTCCTCGGCCTCGCCCTTCTCGCTCTCACCGCAGGATTGCTCGCCGCCGCGCCGGCGAGGGCCTCGATCCGACGTGACGCACCACCCGCCCTGACCCGCGCCGCCGCACCGTGGCAGGCCGACGTGTGGATCTGGGATCCGGCGGCGCTGAGGGCCGCCGAGCAGTACTACGCCGAGCAGGGCAACGAGGCGGCGGCGTCCCAAGCGTTCGTACGCGCCAGGTTCCTTGAGCTGTGGACCGACACGGTGCCCAAGCGGCTCAGCGAGATGGCGCGCCACCGTCTCACCGCTCGTGAGTTCTACCGCGGGGTCATCTACGAGATCGAGGTGCTTCATGCGCACTTCTCTGACAGCCTTTCGCCCGACGCCCGCAAGGCGCTCGGCGAGCTGCGTGCTGCGCTCTTCGCCCTCTCGCTGCGCGACCCCGAGCCGGGCGCTGACGCGATTCGGGAGGAGCTCAGGGACCTTGGAGAAATTGGCGAGGTGCTCCAGCAGTTGCCCGCTCCTCCGCCGGGCGAGTTCCTTCTCCAGTTCCCCCGCCATAGCCCATCCAACGGAAGCGGCCCACTGCCAGCCCTTGTGGGATTTGCCATAAATTTCGCTTCGCGAAATTTATTCACCGAACAACCCCACGAGGAGGAAACGGATCACCCAGGGAACCACGGGCTTGCCCGTGGGGGAATGCCGCCTGCCCCGCCGAAGGCGGGGTCGAGCGAAGCTCGTACGTTGAGTAAAATGCCCCGCCCTTGGGCGGGGTATTTTACGTTCAGTGGCTTTGGAATGGCTGGATGGGGGTGGGTGGCGAATCTCTTCGGACTTGGATTGTTGGGTGTTGCGTTCTGGCAATTCTTGCGCACACGCCGAGGCCATGAGGAACCGCGCGTTCAGCATGCATTCGGCACAGAACAGACTCGTCCAGGCGTCTGGCTCTATCTCCAGCAATGGATTCCTCCACGTGTTCGAGCGCCGATGCTGATTGTTCATGGAGCAGGCGAGCATTCTGGCCGTTATACCCAATTGGCGAATCAGCTCAGTCGTGCTGGGTATGCTGTGTATGCTTTTGATCTACCCGGCCATGGTCGCTCTTCAGGGGGGCGAGGGCACATTGAGCATTTTGATCACTATGTTCAGGACCTCCACCACATGGTCCAATACGTGACCGCACGGTCCCATGGCCAGCGACCTCTTGTGCTTGGACACAGCTTAGGTGGCCTGATCGGGACATGGTATGCCATTGAACATTCGGACGCGATCCAAGGACTCCCGATCTGTGCACCATTGTGGGGCTTAGAACGTCGTGTGCCATGGAAGCTGAGAGTCTTAGCACACCTTGTCTCCAGAGTTCGCCCCTCTCTGACAAAGCCGCGCTCACCAACTCCAGGCCAGGGTCTGTCGCATGATGAGACCTATGTTCAAGATCTTCTCAATGATCCGTTGTCTCATAATGTAGCAAGCGTTCGTTTCTTTACCGAAATTCGTCGAGCCATGCATCAATTGCCGAATCGAATTGCTGAGCTCCGTGTTCCCACCCTGGTTCTTCAAGCCGGTGATGATCGCATCACATCCACGCACACGATAGAACAATTATTTGAACGCATTCGCCCACTCCATGACGCGTTAGGATTTTCATCACGGCGACTTGTCTATCAAGGGTATTTCCATGAAGTGTTCAATGAAGTCGGGAAAGACGCTGTGATTGGCGATACGCTCCGATGGATCAAGAGCCTCTATCCAGAGTTGCGTGGTCCGCATCCTGCCACCTGGAAGCCTGCTCGCTTTGCCTGGATTCGCCGAGCGTTGCGTCCCACGCCTCGAGCACGCTCGCTCTGGCTTATTGCGTTCGTCTTCACATCGATCGTCCTTCTCGGGGCTGGCTACCAGTACTTCAGTGGTGTCGCCCCAGCCAATGCCATGTCGCTGTTCGCAGCGCCGGCGCCGCTGCATGGCCCCGAGGTGATCGATGTGCTGGAGGATGTCGTCGCGCCAATTGGGACACCAAGACCAGGGATCAATTTCAAGCCATGGAGCTTGGCATTGACGATGGTGCTTGGTGTAGGAGCGATCGGACTGGCCCATATGAGGGGCGGGGCCGGCTCTGGCAGCGATCCTGAGCCATCCCTGGAATCCCATGAAAAAATAAAACCGTCCCCAAGTTCTCTGCTCGGTATCACGCCAGCCTCACGGTTGCTTTCTGCGCTAGGGCTGCAGGCTCTTTCAGCTAACTCATCTCTCCAAATTCTTGGGGAAGGTCGTGCACAAGGATTAACCATTCGTCAGATTAAGATTCCGGAGCGCAGTGATCCATTGCAGCCCCCGCAAGGGCTTGAGGTGTTGCAAAATGAGCTTGGAAACGAGGCGACGGTGTTTGAGGTTGTCTCGAATGCCTATGACAATGTGATCGCCATCCTTCCCTCGACTGAAGAAATATCGCGCGGTCGGGCGCAGGCTCGCCATTTTGATTTTTCTGCTTATCATTTTCACCTCCCACGGCTTGGAGATCACAATGCTGCTGAGCAATGGCATCAACTCGATCAAGCGGTTGAAGCCGATCGACAGGTATTAGGTGATGTCTTTAGTTACCCGGCATGGACGACGCCCATAGGGGGCCACCAGAAGCCCTACATTTTTACGACCATTCCTGACGCTTCCGGCGCGTGGTCTGTGACAGAGTTTGAGCCGCGTACATTTCGATTGATCTACGAGCAACTCGATCCTAAGCAACATCAAGTCATTCTTCCTGCGTTTCCGACAGTCTACTCGACAGGTTATCGGCCGCATCGGCTCATGGATGAAGAATATTATCAGTGGCTTTTCACATCGCCTCACTTCCATGAAGGACAGGATATTTTGGTGGTAGGGCCAGGTGTGGGAACCGAGGCTTGGGCTCTCTCCTTGAGAACTCACAGACCGATTTATGCTATTGGGATTAACCCTTTCGAAGTCGCCAATGTTCAATCGACGGCAGCGATTGCAGGATTTCCAATTCATGCCATTGTCGGAGATAACATTCTCACTCAAGAAGGAAGACCTCGCTTTCCTCATCAGTTCGACTGGGTGGTATGGAATATGCCGATCTATATCTTTCCCGATCCGATGTATGCTCATGTCAAGCCACGACGGCTCGTAGATTATTGGGATACTGATATTGGAGGAAAGACACTGGCCCGGTTCATTCAAGGATTGCCCCTTGTGCTCAAAGAGCATGGGCGTGCCTTGATCTGGAATTCTTTGTCCTATGCTCAAGAAGTGAAAGAGATTATTGCGCGAGCTGCAGGGAACATGTTCTCTATTTCCCAACATGGCAGGATCTATCTCCTCACCCGGAAACTTATCGTCTCAGGTCTTGCTGTGGGTCTTGGATGGCTCCTTTACAGCATGATGACGGGAGGCCTCGCCCCGGCCCCGGCAGAGGCGGTACAGGTGTTGACTGACGTCGCTCAGGCGATCGCCGAGGCTCCGCTACACGGCCCCGTCACACCATCGGCGCTTTTTACTCCAACTCAACTCCTCTTCACCACTTGGGCGGCTCTGACAGGAGTTGCCACGTTTATATTCTATCGAGTTCGTATGAAACTGCTTGATGCGGCGAGCAAAGAACAGACAAAAATAACTCCAGCACTTCGCTGGATGTCTGGCATGGCCGTCGCCATGGGATGTGTCGGAGCATTCTTGGCGATTGGTGGTTTTCAATTCATGACGTTTATGATTTTCAATGGGGATGTTTGGCGTTACGGGCTCTCTGAGTGGGTTCGGAATGCCCTGTGGGGAAGTGTCGTCTTTACAGTCGTGGGAGTATTTTTATGCTACCTGGCTGTCCACTGGATGGGTCGAATGTCGCGGCTAGTTCATACGGAGATGCCACCTCAATTTCGTTGTCCAAATGCCTCTCATGCGCATGGGCAGCACATCGAAGATTGGATCGGCTCACCCAAAGGCCAGGGAAGAGCCACTGCAATAGCGCCTGAGCTCAACAAAGAGCAGGCTGTTCGAATTTACGATGCGCAAGAGCACCTGACCGAGAGACGAATTCGCACCATCCGGCGCCGCGGAGCTGGACTGGCTGGAGTCGTCTATGAAGTGGAAGATGTCGAGACCGGTGAACGCTTTGTGGAGAAATATTTTGGCCATGTCGAACGTCAATCGCTTGCCAAACGTCTTGTTGACCTCGCGTTTGGACTCTTCCGTCAGGCCACATTTTCCTATCGCATTAATTTGTGGGCAGTGCTTTCAAATCATTACACAAACCTCCTCGTGAATGAATTGGCGCACGAACGTTTCGGAACTCCGCTGGCGCCACCAATTCTCTATACCAGATATGATGCTGCCAGCGGTGGATATGTCCAGGCGTTTACGCTTGTTGAAGGTCGACCATTAGCCCCAGCATCTGCTGACGATCGACTCATTCAGCGGCTTCTCGGGAACATGCTCAGACGCCTTGGCCTCCTGAAATCAGCCCCAGTGCATGGACCTCCACTTTTTGGAGAGCTTTCTGTCGCTGCGGCGTCCATGAGACGTTGGAAGCACTTCCTTGATGAAATAGGATTCTGGGGTATTGCGCTGCAGACGGATTGGTTGGCGAACCCCACGGCAACCTCGAATGTGGTCATCCCCTCCTCCCGAGTACTCACATTACTCGACATCATTCCAGCGCTCCTCGCAGGACTTCTCCCTGGTCAATGGCGATATTTGCTTCGCGGCCTTCGCACAGGTTTCTTCCCGGCCTTTGGTGATGCCATCGACTTTCAAGCGCTTCAGCACCATCTGGCCCTGACCAATGCGCCAGCGAGAACCCGTCATTACGCGGAGCAGCTGGAAGCAGCCACCCGAGAGTGGCGCCGAAGCGAACCATTGTTAGCGACGCATCCGCTTCGCGTGATTCACGTGCTCACTGACCCTGAGATTCGTCATGCCACCCGAGCTGCCCTCATCACAGAGCTTGAATACTATGGCATCATCAGTCAAGACCAAGCCCGGCAGTATCGTGTTCATCTCTATCAGCATGGGACGATTCCAAAATTCTTGCGCCACAGCCTCCTGAAAATGTTTCCAGTACCGCTGCATCGATTCTTGACTGATTCGGCTTATCTGTGGGAAGCGCTGCGACACACGTGGCGATTGTTTGCGCCCTGGACGTGGGACTGGTCATGGCTGAGGCGTGTTGGCAATGCGGTGTATGAGTGGGCCACGTATCTCTGGCGATTACGCAAGTATGAGTTCCGTGTCGCGGAAGGCAAACGGATCATCCGTGGATGGATCGCCGAAGACGTCGCGGATGGTCGTGTAAGTCACCAGGAAGCATCCAATCTAGGCGCGATGTTAGAAGACGACACGATTCAAGATCGACTGAGCGTATTCAGTCTTCATATTGGGATTCGAATCTCGATGTTATGGTTCCCTCCAGGGACTGGGCTTGCATTCCTCGTGACAGCCCTGATCACCGGAAATATCTGGTTGCTGATCCCTGCGTGTTTCGATGGATACCTTCGAACACTGGCGACGCTTAGTCTGACTGGCTTTCGGCACCCGCTGGCTCTTGGGATAGGCATCTGGCCGTCGATTGGCAATTTGGCCATTCCCTTAGATATGAAGCAGACCTCCCCCGAACTCTCAAATTTCCTTGTTCGAAAGATGGCGTCCAAGACTGCGCTGAGCGTTCCCGGATTCGGCCAGAAGGGTGGCCTACTCGAAATAGGCGCGGGAACGCTCGCGAATATAATCTTGTCGTTACTTCAGAGTGTGTTGGAGCTGTTGCGGCGGGCCTGGTCGGTGGGCCGCTCGCTGGTCGAGTCGGGCTGGCGCCATAAGTGGCTGGTGGCGTTGGGCAGCCTAGCCGTCGTCCTGCTCTGGCCCCCCAGCGCCTTAGGACAGCTCTTCGTCGCCGCGCCGGCGGGCCTGCCTGCCGCGCTCGCGGCATCCCTCAGCGGAGTCGAATGGACGGCGCAGGTAGCGTCGTGGGCGGAGGGGGTGGGGCATGCCATATGGGAGGCGAGTCTCACGGTATCAACGCCACTGATTGTGGCGTTGGGAGCCATGGGAGGGTGGGACCTGATCGCCCCACGGTACTCGCAGAAGCGGGAGGAGCTTCGGCAGACCACCCGTGTCTTGCTCCAAGCCGCGATAGGACAGGCCCGCGATGTTCTCTATCACCGGTACAACCAGAACCGCAGGAAAGCGACCCCCTCGGCACGAGCCATGGAGGCCACACTCACGGAGCACATGAAGGGTCTCGCCATGGCGGGAAGCCGGCAGGCGATTTTTAAGTTGGGCAATGCCGGGTTGCAAGCTATCCTGGCGCATGTCAAGACACTCAAACAACAAGGTGAGATTCGGCCGGCAAGCTACGAGTCCATCGCGCACAAGATCGTGGCACTCCGACAGCGGTATGCGAAGTTCAGGCCGCCGAGCACAACGGGAAGAGCCCCTCGCGGTCCTCGCGGCCGCTCATTCCTCGGCCTCGCCCTTCTCGCTCTCACCGCAGGATTGCTCGCCGCCGCGCCGGCGATGGCTGCGATCCGACGTGACGCCCCACCCCCCCTGACCCGCGCCGCCGCACCGTGGCAGGCCGACGTGTGGATCTCGGATCCGGCGGCGCTGAGGGCCGCCGAGCAGTACTACGCCGAGCAGGGCAACCAGGCGGCGGCGTCCCAAGCGTCCGTGCGCGCCGCGTTCCTTGAGCTGTGGGCCGACACGGTGCCCAAGCGGCTCGGCGAGGTGGAGCGCCACCGCCTCGCCGCTTCTGAGTTGTACCGCAAGCTCATCTTCGAGGTGGAGGTGTTTCGTGCGCACTTCGCTCACAGCCTTTCACCCGACGCCCTCAAGGCGCTCGACAACCTGCGTGTTGCGCTCTTCGCCCACTTGCTGAACCTCTCCGAGCGTGGCGCTGACGCGATTCGGGAGGAGCTCAGGGACCTTGGAGAAATTGGCGAGGTGCTCAAGCAGTTGCCCGCTCCTCCCCCTGGCGAGTTCCTTCACCCGTTCCCGCGCCGCAGCCCATCCAACGGAAGCGGCCCACTGCCCGCGCTCCTCCTGCCTCTCCTGGCCCTCCCGCTCCTCGGCGCCGGGCCGGGGGAGTGGTGGATGCCGGTGTTGCTGTTCGCCGGGATGGTCGCGGTGACAGGCCTGCTGGGCGGGTTGCTGATGCGGTGGGGTGGTGGAGGGCGAGCAGAAGTTCAGAGGCCGATCTTGACTTCAACAGCCGTCAGTCGGGGATTAAAACGCTTGAGGTCGTCTGTGATCGCTGCGATGTCCGCTGTCTTTAACGCGCGGCGGCACATGCGACAGCTCGTGATCTTGGCTGTGGTCGGAAGTTTTTCCATGCTCTCGGCGACGGCGCCCGTGTCGGACGCATGGCTGGAGCTGGCTCAATCGTCTCGATTATCTTTCGGGGTCAGCGCCAGCTCGCAGGCAAGTCGCCCGAGAGGAAAACCGCTTCAGACCGATGAAACGCTCTTGAAGTTCCTGACATGGCTCGCGGCCAAAGAACCAGATCGCTGGTGGTCGCCAAGGGAGCTCTTGAGACGGCGCAGACTTCCCCGTGGTGATGATGAGAAATCTCGATTGTATGCTCGGCTTGAACAACTGGTCGCTCGAGATGCCCACGTGCAGAAGAAGTGGGATGCGGATGAGAATCGGTACCGATTTCATGATCCCAACACGACGACGTCAGAGACTATCGAAGCGGTTCCGGCGAAGGTTGCGATGTTCTATCAACGCAGCGCCGCATTCTCCGGTTGGAAAGAAGCCTACGCGGCGTTCCGTGATTTTGAAAGGGTGGCTGGAACGCTCCCCCACACCTTTCTCTCGCGCCAAGCCTACGAGGAGATGCAGAGACAACTTGGACAAGCCGCGAGCGCTCAGCAACGCCAGAGCATCGTTCATCGTCTCTTCACATCTGCCGATCTGTTCTCGCAATTGCCGAAGCTGACAGAGGAGGGAACCACCGTTGAGCTGGTGAAAGTCAGTCCTCCCACATTAGACGAGGAGCCCTTCCTCGTGTTTGTCTATGATTCGCCTCCAAAGAAGACCTGGGACTCGATCTTTAGGCCTCCAGGTGGTGCGGCTCTCGCCGGCCTCCTCATGGTGCTCGGGGCCGCGCTCCTCGTCTTGCGAGGTGACAGTCACCTCCTGATGTGGTTCCTGGGCGGACTGGCCATGGTCGCATCGGGATCGCTGTTGAATCGGCTCGGGCGCAATGTGTGGATCGATTCGGTTGAAGTCGGACAACGCATCAATGCTGCCCGCAAGGCGCTTGGGTTGAACGCTGCAGACGTGATCCCTCAAGGCATGAGTGCCCCCACCCTACATAGATGGGAGAAACATGGATTTCCACTGGCAGGATGGGCCCTCATGAAGCATCTGTCCCGACTGACCAAGATGGCCGTGAAGCTTCAAACCACCGCGTGCAAGCTTCTGACGAATCGTGAACTGGATCAAGTGGCTCCTAGTCTCCCCTATGATCTGCGCACAGCCTTGATGCAGCTCGAGGCAGACCCAGAGATCACTGTCAACCAATTGAGCGCTAACAAAGAAGACATCGTCCAATTGAGTCAATCGCTTCGCCAGCGGCCCATCAAGGTCCTGACGGGAGTCGATGCAGAGAGTTTTGGACAATGGCTGCGAGCTCTCCGACAGCACTATGCGCTGAACGAGTCCGATTTCGCCGAACAGCTCCTCACCAGTGTGGATAAGCTCGTGGCTGTAGAAACTGGGGTCGCACAACCTGAACCTGCTCTCCTCGCCCAGGCCGTCAGACAGTTTTTCGGACACGAGAATGACACAGTCCAGCGCCTTATCACGGAGCGACTGCCCGATCCTTTCGTCTATCAATTGGATCAGTATGCTGCTCGACGCGCTCCCACGACTTCCAGCCTCAAGACCATCCTCTTACCCATCGCGCTTACCGCGACTCTTGGATTGCTCTCGGCGACGGCGCCGGCATGGACTCAGCCGCCTGACCGTCCTTCGTTGCCCTCAACGGTGGTAATGGAAGCCTTCTCGTTGGATGAAGCGCTCACCAGAGGATATACGCAGCATTCGGCGCGTCGGATTGCCGATGCGCTGTTGCCATTGCATCTCCAGGAGCTCGCCAACAGTGTCGTTGGTCACAGGCCAGCGGCCACTCCGCGGCCTGCCCGCCGGGTGGCTCATCGACGTCTCCCAGCAACAACCTCCGGCTCGTGGCTTCGCCGTCTTCGACTTGGGCCACGCTTTGTCCGAATGCTGCGGGGTATGCGCAATAGCAGTCCATTCCGCGGGCTCAAGATTGGAGAGACACGCCGAGTGCATCGGCTAGAAGTGGGGATTGCCACGACCCCGCGCGGTGTGCCGTATTACTGGGGACATCTTGCTGATGATGCCTCCCCGCGAGTGGTCGTGCTTGTCAATGCAGGGAAGGGTCCGCTTGAACTCTATGAGGCATGGAGAGCGAAACGCCAGGCCTGGCGTCGACCTGATTGGCGAGATCTGGATGACTATTGGCAGGTCAAAACAGGTTTAGCGCGTCAACTGATCCAACCGGGTGTCCTCGTGGCCTCTGTGACGACCGTTGATGCGAGGAATCTGCATCAAAGTTTTTCCGTCCCATTTGAGGAGGAAGTGCAAACGAGGGTTGTCGACGTCATTGAAGCCTTGCGGCAACAATATCCCAAAGCGCGTGTTGCGCTCGTCGCTAATAGCTTTGGGACGCTGCATCAATTGGCCTATTTGGCTCAGGGTGGACAGGCTGATTTCGCGGGTTGGATTGCCATGCCGCCCCTTCACAGCCATGCCGCCAAAATGCCTCAACTCCAGCGGCCCTTGCGCAGAGTCTTCCTGGGAAGCGGAGCGTCACACCATCTGTCCTATGTGATGCCAGAGACTTCAGATCCCTTGCTTTCCCCTCTCATCCAATCCCTACGCGCACGCAATACAATTCCACCCATCCTCTCCATCTGGGGCGCGACGGTGCAGGGAAATCCAGTCGAACGAACATGGCTCGCTCCCTTCGCATGGCCCTTTTCACTCAGCGGGACTGACGGCATCGTAGACACAACCCTTTCGCACGGATGGGATCTGACTCGCACAGCTCCGATGACCCCCATGACGATGAGTGTCGGCTTTCCCTATATGCATAATGAGATCTGGCAAGCGGCGAATGTGCATGCGTTGATTCGAGCTGGCCTTGCGAGTCTGGTACGCGGGGAAGATGTTGAACGTCAGCGTGTCGTCATCAACGGCGTACCTGCTGAGCCGCTAGGGGTCTATCGTCCAGCTCATCCATTGGTCATCGCCTCATCGAAGGATGTGGTCGCGCTTCAACACGAAGAGCTAGTCAGTGTGGCGACGCCGCTTCCACGAAGCCGATGGACCCGCTTTTGGGAGGCCCTTGGGCGCCATCTTCCGCTTCCACTCGTCATGGTAGGATTCGTCGTGGGCCTTGGTCTCATCCTCTATGTGGTGACGGGAGATCGAGCTGTTCTTACTGGACTCTTCGTGCTGACGCTGTGGCCATTCAGGAATGCTGAGGCCCCAACTCCTGCACCGACGACGGCCAATATCCGAGCCTTCGCGTCAGTGCTGATTTCAAGTAAGTATCCGGTAAGACAAGTGACCAAGAGCGTCTTTCCTGACTCTGGAATCTATAGAGAGGATGTCATATTTAACTTTCTTAGTGGGAAGCGCGAGGTTGATGAATCAATCAAGTCCGCAGTGATGGTTGAACTCCTGCGCCGTCGGCAAGAGCTTATGTCAAATCTAGGAGATCAGATACGAGCCATTCTGCGACCGATGGAGGCACGTGGCTATCCAGAGGAGGCGCTCCAATATTTTGAGGAACATGTAGTTCCCACCATCCTTCAAGTCACCAAGAGCCGAATCCGTGAGAGTCGAAAAGTCTTGGAGGCCCTTGAACAAGAAAGTCAGGGAGTTGCTCCCACAGCAGCCCTTCAGTTTTTCAAAAAAGTGGTCTCTGCGATTCGATCAAGCCAGGGACATGTAGGAACACTCCGGCTCTGGGTGAGGGATGCGAAGGCCAGTCTTGGAAAAGCGTTCGGGATGGTGCTTGTTGCGGGCCTGGCATTGAGTTCAGGCGCATGGCAGCGAGGTGTCTTTGATCACCACTTGCTAGATGTCTGGTCAAGACTCAGTCATTCCGAGCGATCTGACCGGCGCCGACGTATGAAATCCCGCAAGGAAGAGCAAGACCCGACCGAATGGGCGAAGAGTCTCAGCACGGAATCCGCTCCTGTCATGGGTGCTCTCGCCCCATTCAGTCCAGTCGATCCTGAGCTCTTCACATTGGAAGAACCGACACTGACCGATCGAGTTGGGGCGATTCGAAGCAAGTGGTTCGACGCTCGCGAAGGACTCCTGGTGGCGACCGAGATGGTTCGCGCGGCTCTCGAAGATCACCTTCCACAAGACTCGGAAATTTTCTGGCGACAGCTTGCGCTCGATGGGCGACTCGCGCTCCTGCGTCGCATGCAGATTGAGACGGTGACAGGCGGAACAATGTTTACGAGGAATCAGCTCGTGAGCATCATGCATGCTGCCCTCGAGGCACTGACGACATTAGCCAAGTCCCTTCAAAAACTTGACACTGAGGATGGAGCTCTTGCCAGTCTGTTTGGAAGAGGAAAAAGCCTCCACACGTTGCGAACAGACTTGCACAAAGCCAACGATCGAGTCCAGGCATTGGGACAAACGATTCACCGCATGCAAGAGGAGGTGCAGGCCATTCAGGTGGGTGCAGGCCGAACACGATCTCCTCGCGGCTCCTCTCGTCGTTCCTCAGCATCTCCTGATGGGCGAGATGCGGGGGCGATGCATCCTTTTGATTTTGTCGGAGCCTCTGCCCAGATGCTGCTGGATGGGCAGGAGATGGACCTGGATATGCATGAGAAGCTCGCCGACCGCGCAGCGTTTGAAGTCGCTCTCGAGCTGGGTGGGGAGGCCCATGCTCGGATCGGGGGTGGGAGTCGCTACCTGCAATCTGGCTTGCGGAAGGATCTCGATGTGGTGCTGATCTATGAAGGTCCAGCGTCAATCGCCGATGCGCGGGAGAGCATGAAGAAGCACTATGCCCGTTTCGTGAATCAGCTTGAAGGCGGACGGCTGCAGTTTTTCCCTGGCAGCGCATTCGGTGAACTCTCGATTGAGCGAGAGACAGGACAGACACGACGCGCAGCCATCAATCTTCACGTCGTGGGGGGATGGCAGGAGCACGCGCAACACGTCTTCTATGATCTTCATGCCTGGCCACCTCAGAGAAGCATAGAAACTGATGCCAAGTTGAAGCGCCATCTCGCGAGGGAGTTCTACCTAGGGACGGATCCACAACGGTATGACCGCCTTCGCCGGATCTATCTGAATCTCAGGAATGATGAAGAGCGAGCCGCATTCCTAGATGATCCCCAGCGCGTGCGATGGGAAGAAGAGCTGCAAACCATGATCGACCAGCCTTCTCGTGAACTATGGCAGCGCCTCGAATCCCGACTCCGAACTCCTATTCGTCCATTTCATCCAGAGACTGATATCCGCGAGCCCGTCAACCCGCAGGTACTCAAGGAGCTCGCCGACATGATGAATGCTGTGCGAGGCTTCTACGGGAAAGCCTCAGTCGCAAAGTTACTCTCTGAACTCATTCAACAGGGCCGAGTGTATTACGCCGAGCATCTTCCAGGGCTCTTCCGGGCCCAGCGGATGCCCAATGGAGAGTTCCGCATTCTCATTCACCGAAGTCTCCGATGGCTCGTAGATGGAGAACGCGCCTATGTCAGAAACCTGAGTCCCCCGCGTCGTCGTGCGCTCTTGGTCTTTGTGCTCTCTCGACTGTTCCATGAGACGGCTGAAACGCTCATGGAATCATCGCCGAATGTCTCATGGGATCGAGGCCACCTCGATCCGCAACTCCCGAATACCGAGGCCGTGGCGTATGGCACGGAGCTCAAATTTCTGGCCACGGTTCCAGGTTTTCTGGCATCCTTCAAACCTCTGGTGCATGGCCGGCCATTGCTCCTGCGGCTCTATGAGGTCGTGCTGGGACGTTCACCGACAGCCCCCGCAGTGCATCGACAGCTCGAGGAATACCCCGAGATCCTGATGGGCTTCCTGAATGCGCTAGGCTTCGACATGACGACCTATTCGACCGATCAGATTCAGAAACTCCAGACGCACGTGATCAAAGCCCAAGCACACTCACTCGCTCAACTCGAGTCGAACATGACCGGCCATTATCATCATCGGCTGGCGGTCTTCGACGACGTGACGAAGCACATGGTCACCCTCCGCTATGTTCAGCCGGAGGATCTCACCGCTGATGAACGAACGCGCGCCGCGGAGAGCCTCCAGCAATGGGTGCCCGAATCCATGAAGGCCGATGCCTTAGTGGGTGAGGTGTTGGCGCAACTGCGCGAGCCATACGTGTTCATCGATGGTCCCGTGGTCCGTCTTGTCCTTGCAGGGCAGGGAGAGGTGGAAGGATTCGCCGTCTGGAACGCCGATCTCACCATGAACCGCGTGATGAGTCGATCCCATCGGTACCGCGGACTCCATCAAGAAATGGCGGCGGCGCGGCTTCAAGAGCTATTGCACGCCACAGTATGGCCTGCGGCGCAGATCAGCCGCGACGATGCCAAAGCATTTCTCGAGCGCCAACGAGCCGAAGTCCGCCACCAGATTCAGCTCTACGGTATTCGCCCAGCCGGCCGCAACGCCGATGCTGATGCCGTATCCAGCTTAGTGGATGGCAAGTTGAGTCGCTGGCGTACTCTGCACACATCGCTCATCGTTATCGTCATGATCCTCAGCGCTGCGCTCATCGGGCGAGAAATCAAAGAGATGTTTCCGGCTCTCGGCGATGTCGGCTACTTTGCGGCCGCACCAATTTGGTTCAAGAGAGAGTCCTTCAAGAGATGGTGGCGCAAGGTGCGATCAGATGTGCCTCCATTGCCGCAGCCAAGGATCATCGTTGATATCGGGACCGGCACTGGGATGACCGTGCGTCACCTCGCGCTGGCTCATCCTAACGATCTTGTCATCGGTCTTGAACCGTCAGCGGTCCATCAACAAGCCCTCGAGGCCATGCAGGGATTGCCCAATGCCAAGATTGTCCCAGTGCGCCTTGAAGATTGGGTGGATCACACCTATGCGGGCAAAATCGATGAGATGTGGTTTCAGTTTCCTGAGAAGACGATCGACGTGCACGCGGTCGTACGTCAGGCAATCCGTTTACTCAAACCAGGAGGGATTTTGACGGTTGTCATATTACCCGGAACGAAGACTACGTCAGAAGACCTGACGGATCCAAGTCCCTTCGTTGAGATCCAGCGCATTCCTTTTGACGAAGTCCCTGCAGAGGTGAAGATGTCTGCAACCTATCGGAAGTTTGAGAAGCAACGCCGAGATGTCCAGCAGGCCGTCACGAACTTCACCTCAGAGGAAGTCCGGCTAATAGGTCCACACGCTCAAGCGCTGATCGAAACAGGGCTGGGGCAGGTGCAGGGGCTTGAGCATCTGACCTTCGTCCGAGTCACCAAACCCACCATCCGCCAACTACTTCTCCTGCTTCTCCAGGGACTCAGAGCCGCGAAGCTCTTTGGAGCAGACCTTCCTCCACTCAACGAGAAGCGATTCCTAGAAATCCGCCGAGACGGTGACCCTGATGCGGCTGCCGAGCAAGCTCGCTTCCGTGCAATCCTTGAGCAACAAGCCCGCGCTCTTGACACCGATGACTTGAAACAAGCTCGTCGTGATATGGGGGTGACAGTCGAACAACGCGCACAAGAGGTCCGTCGAGGACTCGCAGCCATTTCCAAACGTACTGAGCTGCGGACCGTCCTGCCACGTTTTCCAATTGCGGGTCTCGTGGCGCTTGCGCATATCATTTACGAAGTGGCTGGTGTTCCTGAGACGCTGGATAGTCATATCCAGCATTTTGCTTACGAAGCATTTCGTCGACGAGTTCCCAAGCAATCGGCGATGCGAATTTTTGATCAGCTCGTCAAGGGGGTGAGTTCTGATGCACAGATGCGTGCTCACCTTCTGCCAGTGTTTGCGCGACTCTATGCAGCCCATACTTATCTCAACTATACCCTGGCTCATCCAGACCTCGTCCAGATGAGCACTCACATGTGGAACATTACTACTTTTGATGAGACAGTCCGAGCTCTTTCTCGGTGGCATCGACTTCCTGAAGCTGCCAAAGCCCTTGAAGTCTTTCAAAACTTGAAAGTGGATGTATTACCCAGTCGAACATGGTTTCCACCAACTCCTGTACCATCTCAGACCATCTCGGTGGAAATTGGGGCTGGGATGGGTGCGATTGATACTATAAACAGCCTCCCGCCACAGGCCGGTAAGCTGGTCTATCTTGATATCAATCCGTTTATTGTTCATGTTTTGCAGGAGACCTTGCGATTGATTTCCCGAAAGGACATCGCCGTCATGGCCAGCGATGGTGCTCACTTACCGCTCAAGACACGATCAGTCCATCAGATTCAAGCCATTCGTTTACTCCATCATCTCAATGATGATGCTACGCAACGATTCTTTCTCGAAGTCAGCCGAGTACTCATCCCTGGGGGACATCTCCGCGTGATTACGTTTATGGATACGCTTCCACAAATTCATCGTGTGGTGCGGGCACAACGACGTACGGACCTTCGAACGATTCATATGGGTATTGAACGAAACGAATTCACAGACTCTCAAACCCAGGACAAGAAGAAGTTCTTTACGTGGTGGCTACATGCGAAGGGATCTGACGGTCCTTGGTGGCGACGGGCATGGAAGAAAATAGAGGCTCATCTCAATTCGCGCAATGTGCTGACCGTAAGCGCTGTGAGCGTGCTTGGATTGTCTGGCTTTACTGGCGGGAATATTCCTGCATGGATGGTGCTGGGGATCGCAGGAGGAGTCCTAGCGACCGCGATGGCGTTCGGTTATGTCTTTTCGGATCTCCTTTACTTGGTTTCTACTGTTTTCAATCGTTCATCGAGTGTATCGAGTCGCGTTTCGATTCGTCCAATAGCTTTCGTGTTGTCTTGGACCTCCAGCTTTATCTCGCGGATATCTTTCGTAGCGCCCTGGATAGCCGGAAGCATAAGGTTCGTCACTTCAACAAGAGACTCAATTGACTTCTCCATTCGGACGATCCTTGGACGGATATCAGCAAATCCCTCAGCAATGACGGTGATGTTCTTGTCCTGGGCTTCCAGCATGACTTTAACTTCATTCCAATTCACTGGCTCAGACACGCTGCTAGGCATTCTGGTAGGTCTCCTTGGCGTTGCATGGGTTTCGAATAGTAGGCGTGGTGCATTCGCGCTTGGGTCACAACTCAGTGACCTCAAGTCCGTGGCGACAAGCGTACGCTTCGAGCAATTACTTGTCAAGCGACGCCTCTTGCTCACGCTGGGCACGGCATCCCTGATCGTTCTCAGCGTGCTTGCCGCCGTATTGGTCGCGCGAGAACTACGCGAGATATTTCCCGCGATCGGAAGCGCCGGGTACGTTGTGGCGGTCGTCCCGTTCTGGCTCAGGAGGGCGGCGATTCGAACGTGGTGGCAGCGAGCGCGCAATACCTGGAGTGTGCTTGGGTTGGGGGTGCTGCGGGATTACCGACAAGACCGGCATCGGCTGATCGCTGAGGGTGCTGTGCCATTTGTCAGGCCGAAGATGTCAGTCCTGATCAACCTGATGGGAGCGCTGGTGGGCCTCAGCCGCTTTCAGATGCAGCAGCGCAGAATCGATGTGTTGATTGCGAAGTTCTATGTGTATGGCGTGGACGTGCTCGATAACATCCTCGATATGTACGGCCGGCTCTATTCCATGGACGAGCTTGAGGCGATGCTCACGCGAGCGCGCACCGAGCGGCAATGGCCAAGTCTGCGATTGTCTGCTGATCGGTTGAGTCTCCTTGAGGAACAGGAAATTCCGAAATGGCGGATTAACGACCTCGCGTTTGAGCTTTCTGAGCAGGATCGTGCCGAAGGAAAAGTCTATACCACTGATCCAGGTCGGTTTATCGAGGCCGAGAAACGGCTTCGCAATTGGCGAGACGCAGAGATCGAGCTGATCTACGAAGCGGTACGTCGCTTGGAGAGCGGAGAATCAGTCGAACAGCTTCACAAGGATCTGTTAGGTCCTGACCTTCACATTCAACATGCGTGTATTGAGCGCCGAGCATTTGAGTTTTCCGAATCGCCGGACGCCGTGTCTCGTTTCGCCCGAGCGCTTCGTGATCACTCGCCTGGTGTTCGTGACGCGGTGGCGGTGTTGCAGAGTCGTGCGAAGGACATTTCACCCGCAAGGATCCTTGAAGCGTGGCGCGAGGCCGGACAGGCTGATGATGAGCTTCGACAGGTATCGCATCCTGGAATGGGGATAGGCACATTGATCGCGATGCCGTTTCTGACATCCTCCACCCCTATCGATTCGGTGCGAGGGGCGGTGGTGATAAATCGATCAGATCAATTTCAAGATGGCACCTTGGAGCTTCCGCTCTCCATATTCGATGGAGCAACTCCTTCTCCGATTCCTTCGGCTCACCGACTCTTCCTCTTTCATGACGTGGTCAATCAACAACTCTACCTTCACACCGGCGATTTCTTAGAACACGTAGAACAACACGTGGCTCCTCGCGAAGAGCGTGTCTATGTCATTACCGAGATTCATCGCCCGAGTCTCGCCCTGCTCTCGTTGGCTCGCTCCATGAATGGGACCGGTATCTCCGGGCTGCTCAAACTACCCTCTGGTACGGTCGTTGCATCAACGCCACGAACATTTTTGACTTCTCACGGTCCACTAGTTGTTCCTCACATTGGTGGTTTTCCTGGCGAGGATCATAAAGGAGAGCGTCGGTATGCGAGTGGACCACGTCGCACTCGTCCATCACACCGCGCCTGGGGCCTGCGCCAATCTGCAAAAGGCGGTCAGCAAACTCTGCGACAATTGCGACGCGAGGTTGAGTTTCAGAGACTGCTTGATGCGCAGCAAAGTGTGAGGACGTTGCTCAATGATCTCGCTCCAATGCCTGGGAGATCGAGGGACAAAAAAGACTTATATCAGTCTATTCGGCGCCGGCTGGAATTTGCTGCTGAACTTCTTGAGGGCATCGGTGAGCGGGTGAATGGTGATGCGCGAGTTGATCCAATTGAAGTCCAGAAGGAATTGGAACCCATTTTTCGGTCGATCGTCAGAGATTTTCGACGAATCAGCCAAGCTTATGAGGTCCGAGCAAAAACCCTCGAAGCCATGTTCTCTCCTACGGCGGAATATCGTTGGCGTTCGCCGTTCACGCAAGAAGAGCTGCAAATTTTTGAACCGCTCTTACGAAGAGCCAATGCACAGTATTCTTTGGCAGAGATTTCAAGCATGATTCATGTGAGTCCTGCAACTCTTTCAAGGATTCTGTCGAAAAACTATCAGGGAGTTCGAAAAGGTGACATGGATGAATCGCGACAGGCTGCGCGACGGCGATCATTTGACATCATGCTAAAATCGCTCATCCAAACTCAACGATCTTTGCCTCCCGCTATCAAACGAACGGGAGGATTGGGTTCAAACATAGCCCCTGATTCGGGCGAATTGAAAACCCTTCGAGCTGCTGCTCAAGCGAGACTCGGTTTCGATCCTTCCAGTCGTCAACTTTCTCGAGCCGAGCGACAGCGCAGGTCCTCATTCTTCCACCGGCTGGCAGATAAAGCGGAATTAACGTGGCGGCAAGTTTGGAATATTTTTTACTTAAAGTATGGCACGAGCCGGGCAGCCTTAGAGCGACTTCAAGCCTCTCTGAAAAGCTTACCGACAAAATCAACCCAGCCTCTCCTGGTGATCGGGATTGGGCTGATCGCTTTGCTGGCGACTACCGTGCCAGGAGCCGCCGAGGCAGCCTCACAGGACATTGGCCAGGCGATTATTGAGATATCGCGGGATGGTGGGTTCTCCTCAATGGCTGCCTGGTTGACGAACATCAGCGGTGTCCTGTTGGCTACCGTGTCTGCGGTGGGAGCCATGATAGCGGCTACAAGCCTGGTCGCCCTTGGCGCCATGGTGAACCTGCAACCGAAGGCAGACCTTCCCCAGTGGCTCGAGGAGCGAGGGGGTGTGACATGGTCCACGACATCTCCTCGGTACCAGACCGTCTCCGCCCGCATCTCAGCGACGGCGCATGAGGGGCCTCGAGTCGGCGAGAGGCACTATCTCGTGGTCGTCACCCCTACGAAAGAGTGGGCTCGGCAATTTCCGGAAATGCAGAAGCTCTCTAATCGGCACCCCGAGCACACATCACCCACGTATCCGCCACAAGGATCCTTTGGTCAACTGCTAGTGTGCGACACACGGCTTGAAGATGGCTCTCCAATCTTGGTCATCGAGGATATATTTCCAAGTGATGGCTACCGGCAACTTCACAAGCATCAGCGAACACATTTGAATCTATGGCGTCGGCAAGCGATCGATACCATCCATGCATGGGCGCAGGAGCAGGGAAGAAGGATTGTCGTTATCCATCCCAAACAGATCTCTCTCAATAACCCGGCCCTTTCTGCTTATGAGGTGAAGACAAATTATGAGGAGCCGTTAAGTGGAAAGGGATGGTGGACGCTCTCGCTTGATCTCCAACTGATGTACACAAAAGGGCCCACGTGGGTATGTGAGTGGCGCAAAGGTGACCACGTTGGGACGGCCAATGAGACACGTCCGATTCACATCATCACGCTGTGTCTTTTAGTAGGGCTGAGCTTACTCCTCACTGCTGCACCAGTTGGAGCGCAAGAGCTGGGACAGATGATCGGTGAGGCGATGCGTTCCCCCGCTCAAGTCACAGGGCTGGGCATCCTGATCCTCGCTCCTGTGGTGATGGTCTTACGGGGCCTCGGAGGAGGTCGTCGTGAACGATCCTCATCGCCCGAGCAATTCATGGTGTTTCGAGCCATGCAGCGCCTGGTCGACGATCGCGATGCCACTCTGCTTGTCCAAGCATTTGCGCAGATCGATGCACCCACGCTGATTCGCTTGATACAACAGTGGATCCAACATGAATTCCGATTGGGTCCGTGGACCCGTCAGGGTGTACGACGAAGACATGACATCTTGGGGGCTCTTCGCTTGGCGCAACTGGAGTTCGTCCGTCTCTCTCAGTGGGGAACTGGTCACCCCCGCCTCTCTCATCTGGGTGTTGGTTTTTCCTTACCCTTTCATCCGCAACGGGTCCGACGATTCGTGCAGAGCCTATCTGAACGTCCGATACATCCTGTGAAGATTGACCTGACGATTCCTGAGATGCAGTTGGGGTACGTGAACATGATGTCGTTACGGATACGGAGAAAATGGACTCATGTCATTTGGCGCATCATGGAATTTTGGGCGCCGCATCCACATGGGCGCGGCCCCCATCACGGGCCAGGTCCAGGGCCGAGAACGATTGCCGGCATTCTCGTCGTGTTGGGACTTGGACTGATTTTTGCTGCCACACCGGCGTGGGTGCCGATTGCAGCCCCGTCAGCCTTCCTCGTGGCCGGGGTAGTGGGCATGGCGTGGTCCAAGCGGGAAGATATTCACCGTTCGTTGAGAGTCGTTCCAGGGCGAGACATCACCGGCGAGCTGATACACAAAATGGATGCGCCGCTTGAACGGGTGCGCCAGGTGCTGTTGCGATGGACCCGGCCCCGGTTTCGGCAAGGCCTCTCGTTCCTTGGCAGTAGAGCCTATCTGGTCACACACGACACCCCCGTCAATGACGTGACCCAGCCTGTGCGCTGGCGGTCTTGGGCGAGCGCAGGCATGCTCACACGATCAACCAGCATTCAAGTGGAGGCAGGTCACATCGTTGATCTCAAGGGGACCGGGTATACCAACCAGCGAGAATCGGTTCAGTTTCCGATCTGGCCGGACTTGTTTACCCAGAATCCCACTCAGTGGATTCAATACGGGACCCATCTCATCGCAGCCGCAACAGAACTACACAACGCGCTGCGACTCCAAGAGGTCGCACTCACTGTTCTGCACAGGCCGCTTGCTCTGGCGATGCCGTATCAGCTGATTCAGATCGCTGCCTTGCCGTATCAAGGTCGCTTAGTGCCGGTGAGTCAGTATTTGGCCGCATGCCAAGAGATGTTACATAGTCCACAGGCGTATGTGTCTTCTCTTCGAGAGTGGATTCGAGGACTTCCCAATTCACCGAAGCATGTCCCGACTTCCTTGGACGCCGTGATTCGAACATTTCTTCGACACAACCCGCTCGTGCAGGTTCGCTCGTGGATGCCATCGGATATCCGTGCGGATATCGTGCAGGTCGCTCCCGCGCTTGCTCAATCATTCACCACACTCTCTCGTCACCTGTATGAAGCATACCAGGAAGACTTTTTTCCCGTCGAAATCCCTCGCGGGCAATCAATCAAGAATCTTGAGGACTACACGAAGCTCACGGCTCACATCAACCATCAGGCCATCGTACGTATTCTTGCGCGTGCGGCCCAGAACTTGGGTGAAACGATTGGGATCGCTATTGGTATCGGAGCCTATCTCAGAGATGCCTTAGAGCCTCGAAACCTGGTGGCCTTTTCCTGGTCCAAGGACTTCGATAACTCGCTGATCCCTGAGCGCCAGGAAGAAACATTTGATAGTCTGACGTCGACTGTTGGAGTCGTCTTCCACATCCTTTCAGGGCACTCCGCACTACTCGATCTTGCGCGGTTCTTGACACTTCAAGATCCGCCCCCATTCATTCAGAGTCCACTCGCCCAATTTCGCCGAACAGTCCTCGAGACATTCTCGCTGGTCCAGCAACGCGTGATTGATCATCCCCGACAGCGTCTGCTCCACCCAGCGTACGTGAAGGACTTCCGCGCCTGGCGCGAAGCCGCCGGGCGACGATTTCTCTATGATCAGATAAGGCGGTTGAGCAGACTTGTTCCCGCTTCTGGAAAAACTACTTGGTCGAGATCCTGGAAACAATGGGTTGTGCAACAGGCTGCATCCGAACAAGCGCTCGATCACCAGCCAGCCAAGCGGCGATCTTTTGTCCCCCTCTGTGTGGGTTTAAGTCTTGGTTTGACGTTGCTCCTCATGTCCGGCATCGCACCCTCCATCGCTGATGCTACCGTTTTCGCAGTGGCCTCCTCACCTACCAAAGAGATCGGTAGTGTCGTCGCCGGACTTCCCGCGGCGTGGGCGATGGTTGGCGTGGGCCTCCTCGCAGCGATCCTCCTTGGACGGGAGCGGAAACGGGTCGATCTCGCTAAGCTTCTGGCTCGGATCAATGAGAGAAGAGGTCGGGGGCAGTTTGTGCTTGATCCTGCTTGGAAAGATGCAGGAGGTAGACCGGTTCGAGGTCGCGGGGCCGTCAAGGGCTTACCCCCGCTCTTAACGTACTCTGAGGATGGCAAGTCCAAAGGTTGGATCGCCTATGCCTATTCAGGAAAGACAAAAGAACTCTCTCTGCTTGCTGTAGAGGCCACATCCCCCTATGGGGTGGGTCTGCTGTTAGTTCTGGAATTACTCGCACGGTTTCCTCAGACACAAACCCTCTGGACTAACTGCTACCGCACTCAAGGCCAGCATTTACTGCAGCGAGCAGTAGAGAAAGGATTGTTGCAACGGGTCTGGTCATGGATCGGCTTTCGCTATCGAATTAGCTGGAAACACGTCCCTCATCTTGTTCGTAAATCCCACCTCATCGCGGTGCTTATGCCACTTTTGGCTCTCATGTTCGCCGTGAGTTCGGCCGAGGCGGCGATGGTGATGCCAACGCCCGATGCCCTCTCAGGGACGGAGTCGTTCGTGCGGTTCATCCAGACCATAGAGGGATTTCTGCGAGACGACGTGTGGGGGCAGACCACCTTCATGTTTCGACGATGGACTGGTGGGTGGCCGTTTGCTGGCGCGGTGATTGGTCTCGTGGCAGTCCTCTATGGGTACTTGCTCTACCGACAGTGGACTGCTCGAAAGCTGATCCTCGCGGGTGTGGCTATTGGAGTCGGCCTCTGGATGGGGCTGTTCGTGGGTTCTCCCGGGTCCTTCATGGGGATGACCTTGATCGGAATGCTCGTTGGTGGAGTGGCGATGGTCGCGATGCGGGAGAAGCTCCAACCAAAATTCGAGTTGATCAAAACACTTGTCCCCCCTGACAAGTTTGGCGAGGCAAAAGAACAGTTTAAAAACAATCAACCGCAACTCGATGCGTTGGCAGGGCGTTTACAACATGCGACTGCACAGAACAAGCTGGGGCTGGTTGAAGAAGAAGTCCAGCAACTGAGCGCCTTATTGAGACCTGCCGCGAAGAGTCGAGAGATCGAGCGAGCCACAGGGCATCCCAAGCTGGCCTTTCCAGCGTTACTGCATTTATTTCTCGAGACGGTCATTCCTCGCGTGACGTATCTGACGATCGCGCATGAAACTGCGGAAGATTTTGAGCATCATCGCGATGTCTTCGTGCAAGCCCATCAAGAGGCACAACGCGCAGGCCACGGATTGAGCGCCGTGGTCGATTCCAGTCTGGTGATGACGGATGCAGATCTTGATGCCTTGCGACTGACTTCAGAAATCCGATTTGAAGAAGCACGCCGAGTAGGTAAAGGAGAGACTCCTCCCTCCATGTCCGCAGATCAGGTCATCGACCTGGCACGCCGACACCCTCTGCTGATGAAGGTGATCCGGCTCTACCTCGACGATTCTGCAAGGCTTACGGCTCGAGTATTTGCTCATCTCGATCCGCCACGACCTGATCGGCAGTTCAACGGGGCGTTATTGGAATGGGCAGCCCCCCTGCAGATCAGCGCGATTCCTGAACACGTATCACTGGAAGACGTCCTGAATACGAACTGGGGCTTAGGGTGGTTTCGCAAAGCCGATGCCTTGACCACTCAGGGTCTCGAAACAGAGGCTGACCAAGTCCATTACCGAGAGTATCTCGATCGACATGTGGAGGCGGTTGCTTCAACGATACCAAACCGCAATCAGAACTTGATCGAACAGACCGCATCCGAAGTTCAGCGATGGCATGATACCGCTCTGGTGGTTGGAGCTGCTCACCTGCCTGATCTCCTGAAACGGTTGGAGTCATTACTCCGACAAGGTATTCCGGTGGTTCCTGGGCATGCGAATGTTGATCTCACCGCATCCTTCTTTCGCGCGAGCATTGACGGCTTGATTGGACGCGTGGCCGCGGGTGAGCACGTGAGTCCTGAGGAGCGGGAATTAGTCTATCTGCGCCACTACATTCTCGATGCGTTGGCGGACGTCGCTGTGGCTCATGGTCAACAAGATTTCCTTCAGATCTATGAGGTGGCTGGAGACCTTGCTCTGCGTTGGACAAAACCTGACATGTTGAGATTTATGGCGCTGCGAGCAAGGTCACCACAGGATGCCGATGACTATCTCATGCAGTGGTTACGGACGAGTCTTCGGGTCGTACTCGGTGGACTGGGTCTTGGCCTACTCGCTGCCGCGCCAGTCGAGGCGCAGGAGCTCGTCTTTTCCGTTGGACTCAGTCAGCTTAGCGCATCAGTCACTGGAGTATGGCATTTCCTCGAGCATCTCCTCGCGAGCCTTGCGCCACTTTTGATGAGTTTGAGTTTCGGTGTGGCGTTGCTGTTCGTCTCGCGGCCAGGATCATTCTCGCGTCGAATGCACGAGTCTCATACGCCTCGTGGCGAGGAAGCGCGTGATCCAGAGCGCCCACGTCATCGTCAACGCACTCCTCGCGTGCCAAGACGCGGATGGGCGCTCTGGTCCTGGGCAGGGCGATCCCGTCGGAGATCTGTCTCGTCCATGCGTGTGGTGCGCTCAGCGGATGAGCGCATGTGGTTCAACGAAGGGACGTGGAGCGACCGATGGCTGCCGTGGCGGCAGGCCAGAGCTCCTCCACAGTGATGCATAGGAGGTGAGTGATGGAACAGGCAAAGGTGCCCGGTGGGGTGGTCTATGACCGCCGGCACTGGACGCGCGCAGTCATCGAGATTCCCGTCGAGGTGAGTCGGGAGAAGACTGGGAGGGGTGCCGCGTTCTCTGCCGTGACCGCGCAGGCGAGTAACATCAGCGCAGGCGGGGTGTACCTGGCCATCAGCGAGGAACCGTCCGTGCGAGTCGGAGAGATTCTGCGGGTGTCGATCACGATTCCCGCAGAGCTGCGCCGGATGTTTCCGTTTTCACTGATCGAAGGGCCGTCCCGCGTGGTGCGGGTCGAAACGGTTTCCGTCCCAGAAGAGCGTCTTCAGGGCCTGGCCCTGGCGTTTTGCGAGGGCATGACCCGCTTAGGGGCGATTGTCTTCGCATAACAGCGCTGAATCGTGCATAAGACCGCGTAGGCTGCGACGCACTTTCCACTTGAGAACAGCCTGGGCATGGTCTACACTACCTTGATAGGAACTCAATGCCTGACAGCAAGTTAAGACCTCGGGCGGGGAAGCAACGCGCGGAGCGACGGCGCGGACGACGTATTCCTCTCACAGCCCCGCTCTTGATCCGACACGCACACGTCTCGCCCACCGAGCCCTTCACATCCTTGGTGACGAAGAACATCAGCCTTGCCGGGGTCTACTTCGAGACCGAGCATCCCGATTCTTTTTCGGTCAACGACACGGTCATCGCCTCGGTGTCTATCCCGGAGCCGCTTCGGCGCGACTTTCCCTTCGCGCGGCTGGCAGGTCACAGCCGCGTCGTGCGCGTGGAGCAGCTCCCTCGCCGCGAGGAACACGCCTGCGCCTCCTCTGGGGTGGCCTTGGAGTTTAGCGACGACATCATCATTCTGACCGCCACCCCCCCCCGCTGACGCCGGGGTGCCGCTATGCAGCGCCGCACCGCGGTTGTTGGGGTCGATATCGGCGGCACCAAGAGCAGGGCCGGCGTCGTTGACGTTCAGACGCTCGACATCGTCATCTCCGCGGCAATCGCAACCCCCCGCCTTCCTCCCGATCTGTTCTACGACGCGATCGCCGATCTCGTGCGACAGGTCCGCGCGCAGGCCGAGCGAGCGTCTCACACCGTCCTTCCACTCGTGGCGGTCGCTCACCCCGGCCGGTTCCTCCCCGATGGAAGTGTGGCTCGCGGCACCACGCCGA
>Ga0209515_10001680_pt1 | contig 36260 bp, 36 predicted proteins | sample Subgroupgradi54m_FD_187454 | JGI IMG/M metagenome (GOLD analysis project Ga0209515, IMG submission 187454) | Subsurface groundwater microbial communities from S. Glens Falls, New York, USA - GMW60B uncontaminated upgradient, 5.4 m (SPAdes)... ... | reverse complement strand
GGTCATAACTCTTCTGAAGAGTAGAAGCCCTACAATCTCCTCTTTCATTGAGGGAGAAGGTAAGAATGGGAGTAGCAGTTTTTAAAACAATTCCGCTGACAGGATTGAAGTCAGATTGCGTGGGTGGAGTTAAATCTGAATTATTAACAATGGGAATAACAGAATAATTATCCAAAATAGCCCCTGCATTTGTTATCCTTAATTGGTATGAATGGCTGGCTGCTCCAGATTGCAACTTCAATGAATATTCATCTTCGGTATAACCTCCTGCAGCTAAAGATATCTGGGTTGTGTCAGATCCTGTATCCTTGCCTTGGCCTGCGGTAAATGTGCCAGTGGCTGTTAGTCTTGATACGGTGGCAACGCCGTCTGTATAAAATGTGGTATCTATGAACCGGATATTATTGGTGTTTTTAGTAATCGTTGTCCATGCTCCAGAATCTTCTCTAAATTCCAATCTTCTGGTGATGTTTCCTGGCTTAACACCTAAATTTGCCACCTCAAATCTAACCCTAAAAATAGTATTCAACGGCACGTTGTAATTAGTATCTTCAGCGGCATAAGAAGTAGCTGAATTCAAAACTGCGTTGTTTTGATAAATCCTAAAGTGAACCTGGTCAAAAATGATTGCGTTTACATTGATCGTAGGAGTTACCGTATAGCTGTCTAAAGAGGTCCCTGCATTTGTTATCCTTAATTGGTATGAATGCCCGGCTGCTCCAGATTGCAGCTTAAATGAATATTCATCTTCAGTGTAGGATTTTGCAGCCAAGGATATCTGGGTTGTGTCAGATCCTGTATCCTTGCCTTGGCCTGCGGTAAATGTGCCAGTGGCTGTTAATATTGAAGAAGTGGCAGAACCATCTAAATATAATTTTGTATCTGCTAGGCGGATATTATTGGTGTTTTTAGTAATCGTTGTCCATGCTCCAGAATCTTCTCTAAATTCTAATCTTCTCGTGATGTTTCCTGAAGCATCTCCAGTATTTGCAGTTTCAAATCTAACCCTAAAAATAGTATTCAGTGGAACGTTGTAATTAGTATCTTGGGCGGCATAAGGTGTAGCTAAATTTAACGCTGCGTCGTTTTGATAAATCCCAAAGTGAGTCTGATTAAACAACGGAACTGATGGCGGAGGAGGAGGCGGTGGCGGAGGTGGAGGAGAAATTGCTAATCCGCCAAAATTCCATCCTGTGTTATCTCCGTTATCTATTGAATTAGCTCCGGCAGCAAAATAAGCTCCACCAGTTGCTGCAGAGTCAGTTAAATGAAGATAGTCGCAAGTTACTGATCCAGATGATTTAGAAAGAGTTCCCCGGCTTCCTCCCGTAGAAGCATTGATGGTAATGAGATTTCCTGAAGTTCCAGTACAGCTCAATAATCCTGATATTGTTTGAGTGGTTGCCGAAGTAAAGGTAATCGTCTTTGGAGCTCCAATGGTAATATTATTGAAGGTATTTGATCCTTGAATAATAACCGCCCCGGTTCCAGATCCCGTAATAGATAAGTTGTAGAACGTGCTGCCTCCGCCTGCGAATGTTTTACTTAAAGAAGAGGTATCGGTGATATTAATAGTTGAAGTGGATCCAGTAAACGTTCCTAAGTTGGAAAACACCGTTCCGGTGCCTGATAAGGTTAATGTATATGAACTGGCATTAAGTGTGCCGGTTGTAATAGTGAGAGCATTAGAAACCGTGGCGTTATCTTGCAAGGTCCAGTTTCCGCCAGAACCATTGAGTGTTAGGTTATAGAAAGATGATCCTCCAGTCATAATAATTTTTCCAGTAGAAGTTGTATTAAGTGTAACGGTTCCAGATCTTGCTGTGAAATTTCCCGCATTTGACCAGTTGCCCCCGACAGTGACACTGTAGTTTTGACCGCTAACAGCATCTAAGGTTCCAGCAGTAATTATCAAGTTATTGCTTACCGTAGTATTGCCTGCAAGGACATACGTTTCTGATGCGTTGTTCAGTTTTAGATTATAGTAAGTAACATTGGTCACTGTGGTATTTCCAGAAGTGTAATTGCCAGTGTAACTGACGGTTGAAATTGAAGCAGTGAAGGTTCCAGAGTTTGAAAAAGGAGTTCCCGTGGTACCTGAAAGAGTAAGCGTATATGAATTAGCATCTAAGGTGCCAGCGGTGATGGTAAGAACATTAGAAACCGTCGTATCTCCCCCTAAGGTAAATGTGGTTAAAGCATGATTGACGATTAAGTTGTAGTAAGTGACTCCTGCAACGGTAACAGCAGAAGTTCCTCCGGTATATGAAACAGTGGAGGTTGAAGCAGTAAATGTTCCTGAATTAGAAAATACCGTTCCTGTTCCTGAAAGGGTTATTGTTCTTGAACTGGCATCTAAAGTTCCCGCAGTAATAGTAAGAGCATTAGAAACCGTAAGGTTTCCTTGGAGAGTATACGTACCTAAAGATCCATTTTGGGTTATATTATAAATAGTAGACCCTGGCGTGAAGTTGTAAGAACTTGTTCCGGTAAGAGATAGGGTTTCGGTTGCAGTGGTATAGGTTCCTGCATTAGTGAAAGTTCCTGCAACGGTGACGTTGCCTCCTGGTGCAAAGGTATTGGAAGCTGGAATGTATAATGATTTTCCTGAAGCTGTGGTGGCAGCACTACCGCTGACGGAGTATATAGCAGAGATGTCAGAGTCCCCGTTATTGTCGGCGGTATCTAAGTTAGTGTTAGTTAACGAACAGGTGTTATCGCAACGAGTTACGAGGTAGTTCTGAAAGATATTGATGCCGGTTAAGTTAGAACCAGTGGCTTTAGTGACGGTAACCCCTTGTTCAGTGTTTCCGTCCAAATACAGGGTGAGGACGTCATTTGCGCTTTGAGTAAGACCGCTGATAGTATAGGTGCCATTTGATGCAGTGGTAGTACTTGATGCCGCTGCTGCTCCATTGATAGATACTGATACTGTCCTTGTTGATCCCATAGTAGTAGAACCTTCGTCGGTGTAGACGGTGCCGGAGATGGAGGTAGTAGTACCTGATGCTTTAAATGTAGCTATAATTCCTCCCCAATAATTTGAATTATTTAACGTTGCTCCAGAATTTGCAGTTCCCGTAGAAGAAACAATTTTTTCTAAAAAGGCACTTGATGATTTAACAGTGCCAGAGCCATTATCTTGAAGTACAATAGAAAAACTGTTAGTAGGACTGCTATAAGTATTTCCAGTCTGAAGAAGACCTGTGGCAAGGCCTCCTACCCAAAGCTCATTGGCTTGGGCGGTTATAGCCGAAGTTCCTGTATCTGGTGAAGTACTGGTTCCTGAATTTACATTTACAACATCTAATGCGGAAGAAGTAGCAACTCCTGAATATTCAACAAATTCTCCTGTCATTTCAGCTAAAGAACTGTTTATGTTACAAGTAAAATCAACAGATCCCGGTCCAACATTAGGAGCATTTTCGTAATAAAAAATATATACCCTTGAGCCAAGACCACCACCACCAAATCCTTTACTTGTCGCAGTTGACCATCCTGCTGGTGCAGTAATCCCTGACGAACCAGCCCCTGAATGATCAGTGCATGTAATAACGGCAACTAAGAAATTTCCAGCAGTAGTGTTACCAATGGGAATGGGAAGAACATTAACACTAGCACCATAAGAAGAAGTTGAAACTCGAGTAATAGTAGCAGATGCTAAATTTGGAAATGATAAACACCCTGCAATCAGAATTGCTAAAGATAAAAACAAATATTTTTTAATGATTGATTCCATTTTTATAGAAATAACTTTCTTTCTGAACTACTATCTTACTTATAAAGACTGGCAAATAACGATTCTTTGATATTCATGGTGCCAAAAAAAATATTTGTTGACAGATGAGAAACTCTATCTTCCAAAAAACGTTGCAATACAACAGATTTTTTGGATAAATTTGAGAGGTCACTTTGGGCTTCTATTGCAATACCTTTTGGACTGTAAATCCAAAGATATTCACCAAATGAGTTTTTATTAAATCCTTCAGAAAAACCAGCAACAGAATAATAAAGCGATCCAGATGCGTTTGAGACTCCGCCTTTTGTTGCTGAAAACAAAGATTCAATTAAATAGTTTAAAGGCTCCATTAAACCAGCTGACAAACCTTTTGTATTTTCAATTAATGATTTTACCAACAAATTCATCCTGTCAAACAGTGCAGAAGTTGAGTTTTGAATTAAAACATCAACGGGCGATGTTGCAGCTGGACTGCTTTCAGGAGCTTGTCCTGATTCTCCTGAAGAGTTGCTGTTTTCTTGATTTTTAACTTGCTCGTTTTGATTGCCTTCAGAAGGTGGTTGGTTATTATTGTTTGAAGATCCATTTCCTGTTTGGTTTTCAGGATTTTGAGAAGAAGTTTGCTCTTGTAATACCGGTGAATTATTTTGCTGACTTCCTAATTGATTCTGAACTTCTTGTTCAACTTTTTTTTGTATTACATTGTCTACTTTATCAACTGCATTTTGAGCCGCTTGGTCGGCTGTATTTTGAATTGCCTGGTTGGTATTTGAATTATTTACAGCAACTTGAATTGAACCGCATTCCCCTTTTTCTTTTTTCCATTCTCCATTTTCAATCCAGGTGCAGTAAATGTCACCGGTTGCTGAATCAACTAATTCCAGCTTTTCTATTTTTGCAGTTTTAGCTTGAAAATTTTCTACGGTAAGATTTGTTATATTGGTAATACCATTTTTAATTGTAATACCTATTACAGAAAGTACGTTTTTAACTTTATCCAACAGAGAATCACCTAAGGTACTCTGGCTTGATTGGCTTGTAGAGTCGGTTGTCAATTGAGTTTCTTCTCCCGAGACAGTTGAAGTTGAATTTGAAGTTGAACTTACCGTTAATCCCCCCGTAAGAGCTAATTCATCGGCCAGCTGTTTCTTCAAGGTATCCCACCTTACCCAGACTCCGTGCAAAGCATTATCTTCAAGAGACTTGTCGATAACTCCTACAACAAAGTCCCCTTCTTTTATTGGTTCTCCTGATATCGGGTCAACGGTTTCAAAATTAGGGATTTGGAAACCTCCAGTTTGAGCGATATAATGCCAAGAATTTCCGTACCTAAAATACAACCTTCCGCCAGCATTATCTACCACCAAAGATCCGTTGGTATCAGATTCTGTTGGAGCCCCTGAAGAAACTCTGGTTACCAATGTTCCGGTTGTGCTTCCACCTAACGTAAGCACTCCTGTCGTAGAAAGGTTCATTGAGCCAAAATCAATAGAGCTTACTCCAGTACCCGACGTCACAACAACTTTATTGCTGTAATCATGAAAATCAAGATTCAAGTTTCCATCTCCCGATATGCCGCCTCCAAGAGTTAAAATTCCGCTATTAGACAAGATTGTTGCATTGCTTGAAGTTGGTGAATTGAAATTTATATTTCCCCCTCCGCCTGACGAGTTTGTTGAAATAGTAAGATCTCCATTACTGCCTACGGTTAATGTCGCATAGTTAGAAGTGTTATATTTTACCCGCAAAGGATTTCCAGCTGAGAAACTGTTTGGCGATATATCTAAAGTATTATTTGAAATATATAAAGGAGGGCTGACGGTACAATTTACAGATCCAGGAGTACATAAAGGATCTAAGGTTGTTCCTGGAGCATAAGGGCTTGCTGGAGGGTTTGCAAAAACATAAACTCCGTAAGAGAATAATCCAGAAAATAAAATTCCCACAAAAATTGATAAAAAAGCTCCCTTTAATACAAAAGGCTTTCTTATTGGAATATCAACAGAATGCTTTGTCACTACTCTGACTTTAATTTTTTCTCTCTTAAACTTGAATGGAAAGATACTCATTCATATATTTTATCATAAAATCCATGTCAACAACATGTGGATAACTCACTGGATAGCTCTTGGATAACTCACCGAAAAAGCAAACTGTTAAATACTATAAAAACATACAAAAAACCACTGATAAAATGTGGTTTATATATTTTTTACCTTTAAAAAATTTAAGCGCTACCTATTAAAATGCCAGACAATAAAACAAGTACTCCCCCTATCACAACCTGAACAGCAGAAAACCAAAAATTCATATCAAAATACCTATTTCTTATATAAGCAATAAACAAAAGTTCTATGCCTACAATAAAATAAGCAGAATAAAGAGCATAGTTTATATCGTAAATAATAAAAGGCAGGGTGTGCAGTATGCCACCAATAAAAGTCATCAATCCTGTTACCACTCCTCTTCTTATCGGATGACCTCTGCCAGTATGCACTCCCGTATCAGAAAGAGCTTCTGCAAATCCCATGCTAATAGAAGCTCCGATGGCAGCAGACAATCCTATCAATAAAGCAATATGAGTTGACCGTGTTGCAAAAGCCGCTGCAAATAAAGGAGCTAACGTTGAAACCGATCCATCCATCAGACCCAGTAAACCTGGTTGGATATACTGCAAAATAATTTCTTTTTTTTGATTAGATTCATTCATAAATGTATTATAATTTTAAAATAATATTAAGTAAATAATATAGAACAGAAAAAAACCGGCTTATTGCCGATTTTTTTTATTGATTTAAAAATATAAGTTTAAAAAGATTTTGCGTCACTATCGTTTTGATTCAATCCTGTGTCTATTTGATTAACATTAGTGACATCTAATTCATTGGATGCAGAATTTAAATCCTGTGAAGTTCCTAATACTTGAGTAGGAGTATTATTATATTGATACTGTTGAGGTGTATAGCTATATCCTCCCCTCATCATCATTATGATGTAGTAAACTATGCCATAAACAATTACAGCTACAATTAAATAAATTATTATCCATTTCCACAATCCACCTTTTTTATAATAAGATTTTGGATTATTTTGATAATTATTTTGATAATTATTATTTTCCATAATTATGAAGGAGGGAGAAATGTTAAACTGCAAGTAATAAAATGAAAATTTATTTTCATTTTGAGCGAACAGTTTTGCATTTCGACCGAACGATTAATTATATAAGCTGCCTATCAGTTTCTATTTTAGTATTGATTATTAACTTCTACGTTATTTTGCTGACCATTTGAATTTTGTTGAGTTTTATCTTCTTCTCCAGTGACAGAACGGATTGCAACGATAAGGTTTTTAATTGAAGTCCTGTAATCTTTAAGTGATTGTTTAACTGCTTGCATATCTTCTCTGAATTTTGAAAGCGCCCCTTTTGGATCATTTCCTGTGCACGAAAAGTCTTTAAAATCATCTTTGGCTTTTTGCAAAGCAGTTTGGACTGCTGATTTCTTTGCCTGAATGTCAGCCACTAGTGCATCATAATTAGAAACCGTTTTTCCGGAAGGAACCACTTTTTCTGTATAATAATTCTCTACTCTTGTTGTTATTGCGTCAAAATGCTGGATCATTGCATCGGCTAATCTTCCTAAACTATTAGAACGATTTTTTATGACATTCTCTCTTGCCTGACAAGCCCTCAGTTTTACATCTTGAAGCCTTGTTTTTGCTTGAGTGGGAACATTAACAGCTAAAACTGTTCCGTACAACAAAACGGAAGCTACTAAAACTGCAAACGCTGTTGTTTTTATTTTCAAAGGAGTGAGCATATTAAAATGTAAATTTATTTATATTTTTATTTGCGAACGAGTGCAGAAAATATGCTTTGCATATTTTATTAACTTTCATATGCTTCATTATATTAAAATTCAAACATCCATGTCAACCCTTCACCATTCCGTCAATATTTTTACCAAAATTTGTTTTGACCAAATTAGGTTTAAATTACTTACACAAAAGTACCTATAGTATGGTGAAGGGTCAATTGGATAACTTAAAAACCCGATAAAATCAGGTTTTTAAGTTATTTTTTCGTTTCTTTATGTAACACAAGTTTCAGAAATATAAGTAAGTATCACACCCTTATTATCCTTAACACGGGCATTGTGTCTCTGACTTTTTGCATCCAGAACATTTTACTACACAATGCTCTTCACCACAACTATGACTTGGATCGTGATTTTCTGATTCAGCGCCGCACATATCGCATTTGTACGCCATTGGTGAATCCGCTGGCATATTGCACGTTTTACAATTTGGATTTTCCATATGATTTTATGAGCAAGGCAAATGAAATCACTTCGTAACATAAGCTATAATATATCTTATACATTGTGGCTTATGTTGCGAAGATGCCTTGCTGGTTTATAATTTAGATTTAAGCCCCGACCTTTTTGATTATTTCTCTCATAAAAACTGCCAAATCCATCGGCCAGCGTGAAGTAATAAGGTTTCCATCAACTACGACATCTTTGTCTTCCCAAATGCCTCCTGCTTTTTTGATACTTTCAGGAACTCCATCGTGCCAGTAGGAAGTCAGGTGTCTGCCTTTTATCACACCTGCATCAGCAAGGAGCCATGGCCCATGGCAAACGGAAGCAACTGGCTTATTCTTTTCAAAAAATGACCTGGTGATTTCCTGCGCTTTTTTTATTTTCCTGACCGTTGCAGGCGCCCCATCGGGAAAACCTCCAGGAACTAAAAGTAAATCGTACTCGTCTGGATTTATTTCATCAATGGTTTTGGTAACTTCTATTGGGTAGCCATGTTCCCCCTCGATCATTCCTTTTTTGGGAGCAGCAATATCAACATGCCAACCAGCTGCCAGAAGACAATAAACAGGAATGTACACTTCCATATCTTCAAACTTGTCGGCAGTAAGAACTACTGCTTTGTGTTTCGCATTATTATTTTGTGGTAATTCGCCGAATTCGGGCATGTTTTTTTGTTATTTTAATTTAAGGATGACCTTTTTATATTATAATACTCTTCCTCTTCAATAAAAGCGAATTCGAAACAACTGAAATAGAACTAGTAGCCATTGCAACCGAAGCAAAGATAGGATTTAAGAGCAAATGAAAAAAAGGATATAACGCTCCCATTGCCACGGGTATTAAAATCACATTGTATCCAAATGCCCAAAATAGATTTAGCTTGATAGTTTTCATCGTTTTTTTAGAAAGCGTAATAGCAGATGCAACTGACTTTAAATCTTTATTGATTAATGTAATATCGGCTGCTTCAATAGCAACATCGGTGCCAGTTCCCATAGCAATACCTACATCTGCGGCTGCAAGTGCGGGTGCATCATTAATACCATCGCCCACCATGGCAACAACTTTTCCTTCAGCTTGAATCTTTTTTACCTCAGCTTCTTTTTGATCAGGCAACACTTCTGAGAGAATTCTTTGAATGCCTAAGCTAGTACCTATAGCATTGGCCGTTCTTTGATTATCTCCCGTAATCATAACAACTTCTACGCCAATTTTTTGCAAAGCTGCCAATCCCTCTTTCGCGCTTTCTTTGATAACATCTGCAACAGCAATCAACCCTATGAGTGCATTTTCTGTTCCAAGCATCATTACCGTTTTACCATCATTCTCCATCGCACTAATTTGATTGCCATGTTTACTAATATCAACATGTTCTTTATCCATCAGACGCTTGTTTCCAAAAATAATTCTTTTGCCATCAATTATTCCTTCAACACCGTGACCTGGAATAGCTTGAAACCTTTCAACGTTAACTAGGTTAATTTTTTTAGCTTCAGCTTCCTTGACGATGGCTTCTGCAAGAGAATGTTCTGAACCTTTTTCAAGCGAGGCAGCAATTTGTAAAATTTTCAACTTTGCATTTTCATTTTGCATTTTGAGATTTGCACTTTGAACTTCTATAACATCAGTCACTTCTGGCTTTCCCTTGGTAAGCGTTCCAGTTTTATCAAAGATAACAGTATTGATTTTGTGGGCGGTTTCTAAACTTTCCGCATCTTTAATTAAAATACCATGCTCTGCTCCTTTACCTGTTCCAACCATAATGGCTGTAGGAGTTGCCAACCCCATGGCACAAGGACATGCAATAATTAAAACAGCTACCGTATTAAGCAATGCAAACAATAGTGCAGGGGCTTGACCAAAGTCGTACCAAATCACAAAGGTTGCAATAGCCAGCATTAACACAATTGGCACAAAGTAAGAAGAAATTAAATCGGCGATTCTTTGGATTGGGGCTTTGCTACCCTGGGCTTCTTGCACCAATGTAATTATTTGGGCTAACATCGTTTCTTGCCCAACCTTGGTTGCTTTAAAAATAAAACTACCGGTCTTGTTCATCGTTGCACCAACTACGGTATCGCCTTTTGCTTTGTCTATTGGAATGCTTTCTCCCGTAACCATTGATTCATCAATACTTGACTCCCCTTCTTCAATAATTCCATCAACAGGGATTTTCTCACCCGGACGAACTCTGATACTATCGCCGATTTTTACTTCACTAATGGCAATATCTGTTTCTTTGCCATTACGAATTACGCGGGCGGTTTTTGCCTGCATGCCGATGAGCTTTTTAATAGCTTCTGAAGTTCCAGCTTTGGCTTTGGCTTCAAAGTATCTGCCGAGCAGAATCAGGCCAATGATAATAGTGGAAGTATCAAAATATGCCATCGGCTCAATTCCAACGCTTTTTACTAAATCAGGAAAGACCGTAACAAAAGCCGAATAGCTAAATGCCACCGTGGTTCCAATTGCCACGAGAGTATCCATATTAGCTGTACGATGCCTTAATGCTGATATGGTCGATCGGTAAAAACTCCATCCAGCCCAGAATTGGACAGGAATTGCTAAAATAAGTTGTACCCAGAAGTTTTGTAATAGCATCGGCGCAGTGTTCATGAGCAAGGGAAAGCTGCCCCACAGGATTAAACCACCCAATATAAGACTTACCATAACCTTTATTTTTAGCTCTTTGAGTTCTTTCTCTTTTTCAGCTTTTTCATAATCCTCGTGCTGTGCTTCATCGTTGATCAACGCTTGGTAGCCAACATTAGCCACTGCAGATTCTAAATTACTATCAGTTACTTTATCTGAATCATAGGTTACTGTTGCTTTCGTGGTCGCTAAATTGACATGAGCTTTTAATACGCCATCAACCTCGAGCAATGCTCTTTCTAAGAGCGTAACGCAAGAGGCACAGTGTATTCCTTTGATTAAGAATGTTTTTTTAGTTTCCATAATTTTTAATTTTGATTTTTGAACTTTGATTTTTGAAAAATTATCGCACGATAATTTTTCCATGATACATATTCATACCGCAAGCATATCCAAACTCGCCGCTCTTTTGTGGCGTTAATTCAATAGTGACTTTTTGATTAAGTGGTAAATACTTTCGGATTTTAAAATCTCCGAGTACCACTTCTTCTAAACAACTATTCAGATCTTTGCGGATAAAATTAATTTTTGTGGTTTTACCTTTTTGAATGGATATTACCTCTGGTGAATAGCCGCCTTTGACAATAATATCTATTGTATCGTGCACGATCATTTCTTTACCTTTTTTCATAAGAAAAAACCAGTAGGTAAACAAAATCCCTACGATGCCGACAATAGTAATAATAATTTTATCTATCATATTTTTTAATTTATTACTTCTATGGTTCCCCTGACCATGCCCATCGTACAACTGAATCTATAGGTTCCTGCTTGTTGGGGGGTAAATTCTGCAACTGAAACTTGTCCTGCATTAGGATTTAGGTACATCGGACTTTGTAGTAATCCATTGGCAACTAATGCTCCACTGTCGCATCCAGGCTGACCCGATGAAGTGATTTCCCATCTTACGGGAGATCTGACCTTAACCCTAAAATAGTTAGGGTTGTAATTTGCAGCATACACGGTCATCTTAATAACCTGTTTTCCATCTACCATCGGAGCCAAGCCAGTGGCATTTGAATTGTTTGTCGTTTGATTGTTTGAATGTATGAAGATATAGCCTGAAATGAGCACCGCAAATATAATAACGATAATCGCTATAGGTTTAATAAGTTTATCTTTATTCATAATGATTATTTTAGTTACTTATTTAATGAAGGTTAAGCCCACGACGGTTATTTGACTATAGATATTATAGAATGCAAAGAACAATACCAGAAACCCAGCAGCTTTTGAAAATGTATTTGACCATTGAGGCTTTTCTAATAATTTTACACTGGAAAGCCCAATAAACAAAAGCATTGGCAGTGTTCCTAAGGCGAAAAACCCCATAATGAGTGCACCTTGCATCATGCTTCCCGACAAAAGAGCAATGGTTTGGGCGGTAATAGTAAACCCACAGGGCAAAAAGAACGTTGCAGCTCCCATAATAAAGGGCATGTATTTCCCCTTAAAGTTATTTTCATTAGCAACACCCCGAGTAATAAATTTGGGAAGCGAGAATTGTACTCTTCTAAATCCCTTAACTTCGAGCATTTGTAATCCTAATACTATCATCAAAAGAGAAATGATAATAACCAGCAACGAAGTAAACCCAATCGATAGTTGCAATCTTTGACCTATTAATCCTAATACTCCGCCCAACACAACATATGATACAATCCTGCCACTATTAAATAATACATGGGGCTGGAACTTTTTATAGATACTTTTTTCACGTGCATACATTGCTTGCCATTGTTTTGACATTGATAATACAATACCCCCTACTAACGCAGCACAACTGGAAAGGCCGGCTAATATTCCAAAACCAAAAAAGGTAAATACTGAAGATTTTGAACTGATATTCAACAATCCTGATATTCCTAACCTATCCAATGAAAGAAATACTGCCACAATAACCATCGCAATGGCAAACCCAACTAATATCACATCGAGCGATTGCTCGTTGTTACTTTCCCCGCCTGCATCGTTATGCGAAGCATTGCGGGCAGGTTTTATTAAAAATGCATTTTCAGAAAAAGTATAGTTGTCTTTTTTGAAAATAATGTTAAGTGTATCAATAGTTGGTTTTTCTCCACTATATTCAATGACTGCCTGACTATTAGCCGTAGAAGCATCTACTGACGTTATTCCGGGAATTTCTAAGAGCTTTTTTTCTATTAATATTTCGCAAGCTGCGCAGTGCATGCCTTTTACGAAATATGTTTGTTTCTGCCTACTGGCAGGCATGGCTTTATTCATCATGTTTAGATAACTTTATTATAATTTAAAACGCCTAACAAAAAACTACCCAAAATAAAAAGGTAGCTCAAAGATATTAAGCGTAGACTTTAGAATGTATGATGCCTTGTGAAAAGGCTAAAAGCAAATGATCAAAAAGTTTTAACTCAGGTCTATACCGATAGAGATAGTTACGAAATTTTTGATACTGTGTTTCATCTTTGAATTTACTATGAGTAAATAAACCAACTAAAATAACAGCCATTAAAAAGAATAAAGATAAAACCAAATTTTTCTCTTTTGTCATAGCAAAAAATTGCTGCCATTGGCTGATATGCTCTGAAACGCTCATCTGACAAAAACCCGATAAACTATCCATAAAAGGACAATTTACCATATGGCCATTCGTATCCATAGACATTGAGGATAAACTCCAAAAACTCATTGCGAGAAAAACAATAATTCCTAAAGCAATTATATTTTTTGAGTTTAATAATGACATCAACTTTATCTTACTATTTATTTTTTAATTAAATTCAACTTGTTAAAAATGGTATTCTATTTATTTTTAGGTTTCCTTTTTTCTTGTTTCATGGTTTTAGGTTCTAATCGACTACCTAAATTCCAAACTCGAACTACTTCTTTTTGCCTTAGTTTTTTAACATTAAATTTATTCTCTTTAAATTTTTTAGATAAATCTTCAGACATGTGATTTTGCGAGTAAACGAGCAAAATCATGCCAGAATGTAAGCTTGATATATATCTATTGCTTTACAGCTTACTTTCTGGCGATGCCTTGTTCGTTAGTTATTTATTACGACGATGCCCTATTCGTTCGTTTTATTATATCATCATACCACATTGAAAAATCAAAAACCCGCTTTCAGCGGGTTTTTGAATAAGATAAAGTAAAAATTACTTTTTCCTTCTTTGTGAGCTGTATGCGTCAATTGGGTAGGTAGATTTTATACAATTAATATAGCATATTTTCTTCAATAAAAAAGCCCCGATTTTGATGAATCAGGGCCTGAAAGGTTTCGTTCTTTTATTAAGACACCTTGCGTACCAAGAGGTAATCTTTCTCTGGAGAAATCGTGATATCGCCGGTGTAGCTACTCAAGATATCCCCTGGCACGCGACCCCAGCTTTTCGCCATTTGCGTTCCAATGTATATCAGAGGATATTTCTCTGCGAAACAATCGCCGGGAGCAATTAACGATCCGTCGTCAATGTGCTGATCCCTCCAATGCTCCGGCGGATACACTTTAGGTTTTGCCTTGTAACCAGCCACAAGCTCTCGCAGGCCGGCAGGAATGAAACCCTTCTTCTTGAGAAGTCTGAGGGCTAATTTTACGTCCATCGCGTGGTGGAGCAGCCAAGAAACTTCATGCGTTCCGTAAGGGACGCTGAAAAGGTGGTACTGTGTTGACGGTTTTCCCGCCGGCGCTTCTGGAAGCTTTCCCCAGTACCGTAAAATTTCTCCGTCGATGCTCCTCCTCCTGTTTTCAGTGGCCTTAAACGAGCGAATAATATCCGTGAGCGTCGAAACCGTATCGACCTTCAGCGTTCCTGTCCAGAATGATTTCAACGCCATCTCAAACAAATTCCCGTAGTCAGTATCAGTAAACCCTGCTTCCTCACATAAACGGGAAAGGTACAGCTCGCCTTTCTCGTTCAACAGAGTAATGATGCGCTTTACATCAATGGCCCTTTCAAATTTTTCGAGAAACTTGACAATGTCCTGTAGCTTTTCAAAAGCATCTCGCATGGTCTTTCTCCTTCCAAGAGAATGGGTTGTCAAAGAACCGTAACAACAAAAAAACCTCTCCCGACGAGGGAAAGGTGTTTTGTTTTTTTGAAATAAAAAAACGACATTCATCTTTCCCGTAATCGGGCTGGAGTTAGCACCGTTATAAAGCAGTCAGCTTTAAAGGTTGCCGGATGGTCATTGAGCCAGTGCTCTACCATCACTCTTGATAAGACATATTCAGTTGTTGGTTGTATTATAGCAAATAGAAAAAGAAGTACAAGACCATACACTAATCCAAATAAAACCTCTCTAATTATTTGGGCTTGCCCTTATAATAATGTTTCCAGGAAGATACGGGCTTGGCGAAAGGCCTTACCTCGATGTGAAAAAGTGTTCTTCTCTTCGAGTGACATTTGTGCAAAGGTTTTGTCAGTTTCGTCCGGGATAAAGATAGAGCCGTAAGGCATATGTGGTTCTGTTTTACCTTTTGGCGTTTGCAGAATGGTACCGCGAACTTCGCCTGTAAAGAAATTATGTTTGCCGTCGGGCGAAACGATAGCAACTACGGTCCTGAATGTTGCAGACCGATTATCTATATTCTTGAGTTGCTCAAGAACCCAATGGGTTATCTGCTCTGTTTCTTTGCTTTCCCCGTACCAGTCTGCGGTATGCACGCCGGGTTTGTCATCCAAGGCATCGATAAAAATACCCGTGTCATCTGCCATGGCCCAAACATCTGGGTTTTGCTGATAAACAAACATCGCTTTTTTCAAAGCATTTTCTTCAAGCGTGTTGCCATCTTCAATCCCCTGCCCTTCAATTCCTGCTTCATCAAGGCTGACAATAGAAACGGATGAACCGGCAAACATTGCTCTGATCTGTTCGGCTTTGCTTGGATTACGTGTTGAGAGAATTATTTTCATGATTCGAGTAAAAGATTTGGTTTTATGTTTATTTTTTCAAAGATTCGCTACAGTAAAATTTCACCGCAGGAATTAAATTGAATTCAGGCTTATCTAAGTCCTCCTTCGTGAACCACCGAATATCATTATGCTCTTCTTTATTATGCACAAATCTATCAGATTTGGATTTGGCAAAATAGGTTAAAGCAATATGCTTATGGTTCCCCGGGAGATTATGAATATCTAAAAAAGCTGGGGTGTATAAAAATTTAGTACCTGGCGACGTGATTTCCGGCTTGCTACTTAATACTTCAATTTCTAATCCGCATTCTTCTTTGACTTCACGGAAGAGGGTTTGCTCAGGATCTTCATCCAGCTCAATATGTCCCCCAATTGGTAACCACATATTAAGCTTTTTGTGGTGTATTAAAAGAACTTTATTATCGTGAGTAATAAATATACTTACCGTAAAATCTATTAATTCGTGGACGTGTGGCATAATTTTTTAGATATTATAAAGTCCTTTTTCCTTTAAAACATTAATTCCTATCTCATGATAAAATATTCCTTTTTTAATACATTCAAACGCTTCGCGAACATGGAAAACTGTGTTTTCTGGTAGATTATCCCAAGAAAACCAATTCAAATCTTCACATTTATCCGGTTCCATATTTTTGACTTCCCCCCTCCATTTTTTCGCTTTAAAGAAAAGATCTACACGATCGCCGCTGGGATCGTGCTTCGGCCGGTATCCAACATGCACTAATTCAAGATCGTTTAGAACTAAATCTACATTCACTTCTTCTTTTGTCTCTCGGATAATAGCTTCTGTTGGTAACTCCCCTTCTTCCACATGACCAGCGGGAACTTGGTAATTTCCATCCTGATAGCCAGTATTGCACCGCCTTCCTAATAGGATTTTTCCATCTTTTTCCAGTAAAATATATACTGCCGGGACGGCCTTATTTCTTGTTTTCATTCTTTTTATTAAATTGCCACATTAATGTATCGTAACCCATGGATTCTTCATCTTTATTGGAAAGACCAAAAGGTTCTAATATTCCATAAAGCTCAGCTACTACTTTGACTGGATCAACATTGTCATCAGTCAGCTTTTCAATTTCAAGATAGTCTCCAAGATTTTCAACCCTATCAAGGCATAACTCATACTCTCCCATTTTTGCTTTCTTTCTGGTTTTCTTAACCTCCACCTCCGGTTTCCAACCAAGCGCCAATAACATTTCATGAACATCCTTCGGGTTTTCAACCACGCTTTCGTACTCCAGGTTATCCATTTCACTAGAGAGCTGCTTTTTAAGTGTGAGTGTTGCTTTATTATCTTGATAACGAATACGGATGGCAATATATCCCTCTTTTTCCAGTTTATCGTAAGCTTCATTGTTAGCTTTAGAAGAATAGACTACGTCATGCTGAAAAATAGGTTCCGAAAATACCCAGCCTTTTTCTTTGAATGACTGTTCAATAATATCTAGATTCTTTGCCCTAAGTTTTATTTCAATTTCTCGCATGGTCTTAAGTTAAAATATTACTTTACTAAAATGTCCAACAAGGGTTTATATTCTTTATTTTGTTTAATCACTTCTTGATAAAATTTACCTTTTTCCCAGTAAACCCTGTATACCTTCGCATCTTTCTTTGAACTTATAATACGATATTTATCACCCACTATTTCAATAGCAGAGCAGTTATCTATTGCAACGGCAACACCTGATGTATTTTTCATCATTTGCTTCAATTCCTCTTTTCTGTGCTTTTCAAAATCGTAATGAGGGCAATGCAGAGCGTTTATCAATCCAAGTCCCGATACTTTAATGAGTTTGGCATTTGGATTTTTAAATCTTCTTGAGTCAGATAATCCATATTTAAACCAGCAAATAGAACCGGCGCTTAAACCAGAAAGTACTACTCCCTTTTTACCGGCTTCTTGTAGTATTTTATCCGTTCCGGTTTTTCGCCAGACTTTCATAAGCTTAGCAGTATTACCTCCACCAACATAAACAATATCAGAGTTTAAGATTTTATCTCTGATTTGTTTTTTGTTTGGTTTCTCTTTTATTAAAAATAAAACATCTGTTTTGCATCCTAATCTTTTACCAAAATGTTTATTAAAAACTTCTACATATCCTTCTGAGTCGCCACTGGCCGTGGGAATAAAAAGAACTCTGGGATTTTTCTTGCCAGATAATGCAATAATTTCTTTATCTATTTTAGTGGTTTCAACAGGGTAACCCGGCCTGCCAATTTCTCCACCGCCGATTGCTATTATTCTCATAGTTTACTTTTTTCAATATATGCTTTAACTATGGCTTTGCTACTTGGGATTAATTCGAATTTTTGCCATTCATCTTTAGACATCCATGCAAATTCTGTATGTTCTTTGCTTAAAACGACATCCCCTTTTGTCGGTCCTCCAAAAAATCCATAGATATCAACCGGCTTATCGGTGCGGTGAAAAACCGTAAAATAATCTTCTGGAATTTCTATTTTCAAACTACATTCTTCTCTTACCTCTCTTGTGGCCACCTCTTTTAAGCTTTCGCCTTTGTCCATACCTCCCCCAGGAATATCCCAAAGGCCCGGATAATGCACATCTTGGGGATTTCTTTTTAAGATTAAAATCTTACCTTCGTTGTCTAATATAATGACTCTGGCAACTTTCACGGCGCATCGTATATTAAGATTGCAAAAGTCTTCTTTCAACTGATCAAGATTAGTGTACAAAATACTTTTTATGCCAAGTTCATTTGCCGCATCAATATTTACCTGTAAATCATCTACAAAAACACACTCTTCTGGCTTTGCACCTATTTTTTCAAGGACATACAAGAACGCTTCTTTGTTAGGTTTTTTATGTCCAATGCCGAAAGATTTATAAATGTTATCAAAATGCTTATTGATTAAATCTTCCCACTCTGAATTTCCGGCATCAAGGTCAATGGCATTTGAAAGCATATGGATTTTATAATTCTTTTTTAAAGATTCAACATAATTAACTAAATCCCAATCAATACTATCTTTTTCCATTTTATTTACCTTCCTCCATGTTTCGTGGGCTTCACTTGTGCTGATCGGATGGTTTAAAATAACACCCACTCTTGTAAGAAATTCTTCTGGGGTTTCTGTTCCTATGATCAGTTTTTCTTTATGCTCTTTCCAAAGCTCCAGTGCTTTCTCTTCGGAAATATTAAACACTTTTTCAAGGCTATAATGAATCTTTCCGTTTTTTCCGCCAAGGTCTAAAAATACTCCACCAAAGTCAAAAATAAGATGCTTTATCATATTTTTTGTTTCTTTATTCTATGTGCCTTTTTTATTTTCCAGTATTCACTATCCTCGCCCGAACCAGATTCCTTTTTAGCTTTCTTTCGCATCAATTCGGCTGGATACTTTTTCTTCACTTGCTCCAACTTTTCCCTGATAATTGCTTCAGTATCAATGCCCAGAAGGACTGCCATATCAAAAGCATAAATAAAAACATCTGCAAGCTCTTTTTTTATTTCTTCCATTTTCTTGGGATCCCTTTTTGCTTCCTCGATACTGATGCTTGACCACTGGAAAACTTCCAGAAGCTCTGCGGCTTCAATGCAGATTGATTTTGCCAAATCAGAAGGACGAAGTTCGTCCCAGCCACGCTCGGATAAATATTTGTAAATTTCGGATTCAATATTTTTCATGAAGTATCTACATTATATCAATTTTTTAGAATTAAGGAATAAAAAAGCCCCGATTCTGGTGAACCGGGGTCTGTTGGTTGTTGACTGCTTTTTTAGTGAGTAGCGGTCAACTCCTTGTGTTCTTGCTCGTGCTCCTGATGCTGAGGGGTGCCAGGCTTTTGGTACTGCCCCTCCGGCTTGCTAAACAAGCACGAGAGGAATGACCAGATGGCAGTAACCATGAAAGCTATGCCAGTGATGAGTACGAAAGCGGGTTCTCCCTCCAGCTTTGGGTTGTCGTGGCGAATGGCATAGACGATCACCGCCATTGCGCCCAAGGCGAAAAGAAACAGGTGGAGCGCATGCATGTCCCACGTCATTTCCTTGAACTTCTTCATCATTGCAGGTTCTCCTTTAGGGCCGAGTGAAAGAAAAAACGAACACACCGATCCAGACTACGGCGAACACGCCAGGCAGAATCGTAAGTAATCTGTGGAACGTCCATCCTTTATTGATGGAGTCCCATTCCGGACCGATGAACACATTGATGGTGGTGGGTTCCTCTTCGTGCTTGATTTTGGCAAGACGGGTCTGCCAATAGTCCACCCACTGCTGGCTTTTTTCATTGATTACCAGCCATGCTGCTGCCATAATCATGCCAAAGATACTGACTAAGAAAAGTAGCCAGAAGCCTGCGTCCCGAGCGAACACGACCGAAAGCATCGCTGAGTTGATGATCATGAACATCTGGCTCCTTGACCATCGCAACGTAACCTCGGTGTTACGCGACATGGCCATGCCAGTGTACATTGCCCGTTCGTCATTTGTCATGTAAATTTTCTCCTTTCAGGGGATTGAGTTTTCAAGGAGCGAATAATCTAACTATACATTATTATATAAAAAATGTCAAATGACAAGCTTTTCTACTGCTTTACTTTTACTATCTTTTTTGTAACTGATCCTTCAAATAACCGAAAAGCAGGGCGTTTCTCTTTTTGATAAATATTTGGAATTCCGATAACTTGTTTACATTTTGGACAAATAAGATTAGGGATTTTCTTGATGACGACATTCTGCAATTTAACTAACTTCTCCGGAGAAAATATCCTGTCTATGTACATTCTTTTCAATGGCCCGGGACCGTCTTTCTGATAGAGAGCGAGAACGTTCTTGCACTTCTCGCATTTAATTTCCAAAAACCTGGAATATCCTCCCCTGATTTTCTTAAACTTATCACTTTTAAGTTTTATCTTTTGCATGTTTTTATTTCTCTTTTACTAATTTTAACATATCTTCCTCATTTTCATAACCTCTCAGTCTGCCGCTTAAAATCCCAAGCCGATAAGAAACCCCATCGCTCATAAGACGCCAATTGGTTTCTTTGAGAACTTTTTTAAGTAACTGCCTCAATTCGTAATCACTTGCAAGCTTTTCTCGCCCACCCTTCGAATCCTGAACAGTAAAAGGGACTATGATATCTCTCGTGATTTCTGGATTACCAAATTTCAAGTAGATATAATGCTCTTTTTCTAAAGAGGGTATCAGTAATTTTTCCAATTCTACAATCGTAAGCTTCTTTATTTTCGCTATTTTATCATACACTTCTTTATTCTTTTCTTTCTCTTTCCAGCTATCGACTAGCTTTCCCATTTGTTCCCAACTTGCAAGTGTTTCTCGCCATTTTCTTCCTTCCTCTTCAGATAGGCAAAACTTGGTTCTATCGGCAGCAAAATCTGGATCAATAATTTCTTCTTTATTTGCCGTACGTTCAAGCTCTTCAGTCTTCTTGAAATCACAGGACTTGCAAGAATAATAATCGATAAATTTCTTCTTGGTGACTGTGGCTTTTACATTAAATTCGCCTCCACATTTAGGGCAAACCTCTCGCTTATGTTTCCACTCTTCTCCATCATTAAAAAATGCTCTTCTTGGCAAGTGACCATTCGGACAATCAAACATAAAAAGAATCCTATCCGGTTCTTTTAATCCTCCCGTCCAAAGATTTTTATCAAGCATGGTCATTGCCCTTTGACAGGTTAAGCAATGGATGCCTTCGGGAGGTGTCGCTGATTCATAAAGCTCATCTCTCGCCTGATCTCGATCCATCCATTCTCTGATGGTTTCTTCTTTTTGAGTATATCTATCCCCTTTTGCAAACATCATTCTATAATCCAGGGCCATTTTAGACATTGTATCTACCATTACCTTTGTGGGTTTTTTGCCACCAATGAGTGGAGGATTTTTTAAAGGCTGCGAAAAGATTTTTATAATGTTCCTACAATAGTCAACGGTGTAGCGATCGTAAAGATCGACGTAGTGCTGTTTGGGTTTTAGATATTTTTCTTTTTCCATAATAGTTTACAATTCTTTACATACTATTCTATATAATTTTATTGATTTTACAATAAAAAGGCGTAGCCACAATAGACAAAAACACCCCTAGTTTTTGTAGGGGTGTTTTTAATTCGTTTTTCTCATCAGACCATCAATCACCCGTCTTTTGCCTTTTCTTTTGTTGGGGCTTGCTGTGGTTGCTCTGGGGTTGCTTGGTTGGCCTATTAAAGCGTCCTTTTCTTATTTAGAGAATTAGATGGGTATATTTTTACTCTTCAATTATCTCTTGTTCTCCTGGTGGTAATTCAAGACTTTTAATTTGTTGCAATGCTCTTCCCGTTACTGATTGAAGGTCTCCGTACATGCCATGAGTATTATCAATTATTTTTCTGATTTCTTTTTCTTGTCGGGCCCATTTTGTTGTAAACCAGCGTTTTTCTTTTTCAATATCTCCTTGCAGGTTATTAAATGCCTCAGCAATTCCTTCGACCCTATGTTGAAATTCTACTCCGGTAAGGTATTGATACAAAACTTCCATCTTTTCATCCTTCCCTACTTTATTTCGCTTTTCTGCATATACACTAATCAAAGTACGCCTTAAAGCCGTGGCTAGTCCGATTGCCGTGTCTCTTTTTGTTATCCAAACACCTTCCTTAAGGCTAAACGTTTCTATTTCTGCGGGCAAGTTTACTGTAACCAAAACTGCCATTTGAGCTTTGGCTTCCCTTTGGTCCTGTCTTAACTTCGCAAGCCAACCATCGCTCCATTGAGCATTCTTTGACTCCCACAAAATTATTCCACACTTCCTACCTTTTTCATCAATAACCGTTTGAACGGTATCGCCACCTCTTTGTCCCTTTTTTACTTCTAAAATTTCGTCAGCAGGAAATTCTTTTCTAATTAGTTCTTCCATCTCTAATTCCATAACTTCTCCTTGCGTTTGCTGCGAGCCTTGTTGCATCCCCTTTTTTAATTCTTCAACCTGCTTTAAGGCATCCTGTAATTTTTTATCTTTTTCTTTATCCTTCAACTCATTTTCGGCAATAGTTTTCTTTCTTGTTTCTGCAATGATTTTTTCTTCCTCGTTAGCCAAGCGTTTTTTCATTTCCAATTCCCTTTCCTCGTCTTTTCTTCTGAGACTTCTAATCTCATCACTCAATTTCTCCAATTGTTTTAAAAGTTTTGTATTGCGCTCCCCTTCTTCTTCCTTACCTTTTTTTAGGTTAGTTAATTGTAATTCGAAATCTTTCCCTATTTTCTGAATAGCGTCTTGTTCTGCCTTTACCTTAACGTCATTGAGTTCTTTCTTGTGTTTTTGCCTCTCTGCATCGATTATCTGTTCTTCAACGTCATGTCTTAAAGCTTCAGAAACCTCTATTTCAGTTCCGCAATTTTTACACTTTATTTTATTCATGATTTTTTATTTTCCAAATACATTTACAATCTCATCAAAACTTTTAACTTTACTTTCTTCCCATTTTTCCTGCTTAATGTACAAAGCTTTGTACACCATCTTACTTTGTCTGTCGTTCACATCATCACACCACTTTTCTAGTCTTTCAAACTTCAACTTGTCATCCTCTTCCTCTCGCCCCTTGGTTTCAATAATGTATACCGTTTTGTTATCTTTTTTAACAAAGAAATCTGGATAGTAAGTGGCAATGAACCCTTCCGAATTCTTGTACTCAATCCTTAAGGCACTAGCTTCTTTGTTTTGGAAATTCTTTGTGAAAGAAATAATATCATCGCACTCTTCAATAAAATGTGCAAACTCAAGCTCAAAGTTACTGTCACCTACAATTTTATTAAACACTGACTTGTTTGGCATGAAAAAAGCTTTATCATTGACCACAAAAGGTCTTGCCTCACTGATTTTAATGTAGTTTCTGATTTCCGTATCTCCTTTATCCTGCACGGTTAATTCATTGATGGCTTTTTTGAAGGAATCCTTAATGAGTTTTATATATTCCACTTCTGACAAATTTCTTAGTACATTCAGGTCTGATAAATTCACCTCTGTATCAAACATATTATTTTGCACGAATTCTTTCACCTTGCCAAATAGAATATCGTAACAGCCAAAGAGTCTTAACTCTCGCATTACCGCCTGGGCAAAAAAACCTATCACACTTTGATAATCAGGTTCAATACTCCCCGTCAATATCGTGGTATGGTGTGTAGTTTCATCAACCACATCCTTAAATACAATTTCCCTTTTCTCTGCCTCAGAAAAACTTTTCACCTTAGCTTTTTTGTTCCCGAAAATAGAAACATCCAAATTAGCCAGATTTTTATACTCTCGCTGTATCCTTGGCGACATTACAGGAACCTCAATATCCAGCTTCTCAATGTCTTTTTTGGGATTGTCTTTATCAACTTCAATAACCATAGGTGCAATTGGTTTTGCACCAACTCCCATGGCCTTCTTTTCAATAATCACTCCCTCCCCTTTAATTGATTCTACGAAATCCAAAAATGCTGGTGTCCCTACCACGCTTACATATTCCTCAACATCATCTCTACCAAAAAACATTCTTCTTAGTCCTCTTCCCAATGTCTGTTCTGGTAAAATCTTTGAGTCTGCGGCATAAGGCCTTAACCCGATAATCGTAGTTACATTTTTAACATCCCAACCCTCCTTCAACATCATTACTGAAACAATAACCTTAAATGGGCTTTCCCAACTATCTATGTCATTGGCCTGCTTCCGAAGCAAATCCAACTCCTCTTTATTCTTACCTGAAACACTTTCTGAGATTTCTCCGCTTTTATTGGTATGAATAGTTAACACCGCACCTTTTAAATCCTTAAAACTGGTTTCAATATATTGAGCAACTTCATCACAATTCTTTGTGTCATCGGTCATGATGAAAAGAATTGACTTTTTACCCATTGGCTTTAAGGCGTCATACGTTTTTCGCCACTCCTCAATGCCAAGGTTAATATAATCTCTGTATTTTTCACTAAATAAAGAACTTTGATTTTCTTTTAGCTTTCCTCGGCTTGCCCCATCTGGCACCACTGGGTTTTTTACAATCCTTTGATGAATTGCTTCAACAAGCGGATAATCAGAAATTACTTGCACAAAAATAGAGCCATCATTTTTCTTTGGCGTAGCGGTTACGTCCAGTTGCAAAGCCAGTCCAGACCCTTTTTGTTTTAGTCGATTATCAATATCCAGAATAGACTTAAACCATGCCATCTTTTCATCGTGAATATGATGTGCTTCATCATTTATAATAATCAGCTCGTTAATATCTCTAACTATCATTCCTAGGTCAACTGTGGAATCACTTGTTTTGGTCACTGGTTTGTTGCCTAAGAAATATGTAGAAGTGTCCTCGTCCTCCAAACTAGGTTCTTTAACATCGCTCTCGAAGACCCTATGAATATTCGTTAAGAAAATATTACCTGTATCAGAAATGCTTTTCAAATCATCTTGCAAATGGAGTGTTATCTGAAAATCGTCCTGCCAATTCTGTCCCCGATAACCATTATCAGGCAATACGGGGTCACTGAAAAATATCTTCAATCCTTCAAAATCATTCTTAATTCTCTCAAAGACGATTACGTTAGGAGTTATCAAAAGAAAATTCTTTGACAACATAGAATCCTGCTCATACTTCTTATGAAAGTATGCCCAGGCAATAACCAAACTCATAACCTTAGTTTTACCTGCTCCCGTGGCCATTTTAATCACAAAACGCAACCAATCCTCAGTAAACATCCCAGCACTCAAAACACCTGTTGAATTATATCTAATAAGATCATACTTGTCCTTCACTTTCGCAACTTCATACAACCAAACAACCGTCTCAAGTGCTTCTCTTTGAGCAAAATAGTACCTGAAATTAGAAGACAAGCCCTGTTGGTCATAGATAATGTGTTCTTCTTTAAACCACCAATTCAAAAGAGCCCTTGAGGTATCACTTGCACCTTCATAGTTTTTATCACGCCATACTTTTACTTGTTTACGAAGTTCGGCAACAAGAGGTGGCAGAAGTTTGTCATATCCTTTTTCCCGTAAATCTTCGTCAGCAGGAAACCACCGAATACTCGGGTCTAAAATTACGTATGGGTTTTTCGGAAAATCTTTATGTAGTGCCATAAGTGTGTTTTGCAAAGAGAATCATATTTTTACCCTTTAAAAATGATATTTTAGGCTCTCTTTGCAAACATAGATGCAAAGAGAGTCATAGTTAAATGTCTTGCAATTCCTCAACATTTGAGAGTTTATATTTCGTGTCTCTCGGATTTTTTGATTCAGCAACTATTTTTAATAACAAACCTTTATCAACCCACTTTCTAAATAATCTTGAAACTTTATAAACTTGAATTTCTCCCGTAATTATTCTCGCGGTCTTATTATCAATGTATTTATATTGTTCTAAATATTTTCTAATTTTTTCCCACTCCGAAGGTTGATTCTCATTAAATAAAATTACCTGGACAGAATCTTCGTATATAGGATATGTGATAAAAATTGGCGGATAAAGATTTTGACTATTCATTTGTGCCCTCATCGATCGAACTCCCTCGTTTAGGTCTAGGTTTGGTGGCTCGGGAAATTCTCTTAAATGCTTTACTAACAAGTCATTTCTGTGTCCATCGGACCTTACATGACCAATATTTGTTTTTGTAATATTATATGGGAATAAACCTGGGCTTAAAAATTCTATTCTATCCTCAAAAATTCTTATTTCGATATCTCTTTTTATATGATAGTCCCTATGAATTATCGCATTTGTGATAGCTTCTAATATTGCCCTTTCTGGTATTTTATATTTATTTACAAAACCAGAATGAATTGCAATGCCGCTTCTCATAAGATTAAGTACGTACTCTTGGGTTTTTCTAATAACATCTACAACGGGTCCACCTATGGTTTCTGGTTTTTCTAAATAGTTTGGTGTTTTTTCAAATTTTTCAACCGTTCCTTTCAACTGAATTACTCTTACGGCACATTTTGTTTCTAATAATTCTGTTGGAAATTTGGCAAACAATAATACTGCTGCTCTTGTTGGCATTATAACGCCCTTCGCATTTTTTCTTGCAAGTCCTGTCTGAAAAAGGATATCTTTAATTTCTCCACTATCAATTTTTCTCTTACTTCTCCAATCATTAAAATATTTAGTATTTAGAAGCTCAAGATCTACATCAACAAGTTCTCTATCAGCTTTCTCAAAACCTTTAGCATAGTTAAATTTAATAACTTCATGAGTGGTTAACATTTTATTGCTCTTGTGTAATCTAATCCAAACTTGATTTTCAATAGAATAAAAACATTCAGTTGCTTTCGGAATATTTAATAATGCAATTGATTTATTTTTAGAAACTTCAATGATATTAGGTTTTAAATTGGAAATTGGAGGAACTATATTTTTTAATTCATGAAAAATAGCATCAAACAAAACTTTATTTTCTTCAATTCCAAAAACCCTCTCCATCCCTTTGAGTTTTGTCTTTTCAGGATCCTCTATTCCTAAGATAATTGTTCCGCCATCGGTATTAGCCATAGCAACAATAGTCTGAATAATTTTCTTAACAACTTTACTGCCACTAAGTCTTTTAAACTCAATAGTTTGTGTTTCCTCCGGGATATTTAATATTTTTTCTATTGTTGTTCCCATATTTATATTTTCACTTCAATTATTTTCGTCGTGTCATTACCAAAAATATCAACAACTTTTACTGCAACTTGATATTTCCCTTTTTGTACTACCTTAGGAGCAGAAATTAAATCAAGATTTCTATTCTTTTTTGTCCTAAAGCTTTGCCATTCGTTGTCAAAAATGTAGTCACCAGTCCACACCTCCTCATATTCCAATAAATCCTGCACCTTACCTTTGCCAAACAAATTATCGCCGTGGGTTTTTGACACCTTAATAATTTCTTTCCTGCTGGCAAAATCAAAATCCACCGCCCAATAATCTATCCAGTCACTCCACTTTTTAGTCAAAACCTCTTTCTCAACAATTTCCGTTAACTTATCTTTTGATATTTTTACCACCTGTCCATTTTCCACCACAATCTTAGCTCCGCCTGGTTTTAGGGCTTCTATTATTTCGCCTGAATCATCTTGATTATAAAAAACAGAAAAATCTTTAAGCTCAATTGAAAGCTCTTTATTATTTACCTTACCTTTAATTACCGGCTTCACTTCTATAAAAGCTACGTCGTAGAACTTTACTTGTCCTTTCTCTACGGCCTTTTTATCAAACACCTCTCTTGGAATTATTTTAAATGCAATATCAATTCCCTGTTTTTTGTATTGTCCAAAATCCATACCCATCTCATAATCAAAACCAAGCACATCTACCTTAGTAATATTTTTATCCTTACACTCGGCGACAATGTCTTGAATTAACTTTAAAGAAACTGGTGTATCAATCGGTCCGATAGCCACTAATCTATCTCTTTTCTTGCCACTGATATTTATGAATGAATCAACTGTTTCGGCTTTATATGCTGAAATAATAAGCCGTACGAATTCCTGTTCTTTTTGCTTGGCCTGCTTGTTTTTTTCTTCCGCCCGCAAGTCTCCATTTACAGCAATAAAATTTTCTCTTTCATATTTACCCAAATTCAAAATTTCAAAAGCACGAAAATCTTTACCTGCTTTTTTTAATTCTCTTTGCACATCAATCAATCGCTTACGAGTAGTATGAATGCTAAACTTCCCAAGATCTGCGCCAATCCACTTTCTTCCTAATTTTTCAGCTACAGCTAAAGTTGTGCCTGAACCGCAAAAAAAATCAGCAATTAAATCATCTTTATTTGAAGATGCTTTAATAATTCTGTCTATAATCTCTTCAGGTTTTTGTGTGGGATAATCCAGCCGTTCAACGCCCTGTGAATTGACGTTTGATATATCAGACCAGATATCTTGTGGAGGAATACCTTCCATCTCGTCAAGATATCGTTTATATCTAGCTACGCCCTCTCCTGAGTAAAAAATTCTGTTCTCTTTTTCTAACTGTTCAAACTTTTCTTTATTATGTCTCCATCTCTTAACAACCCCCTTCCACTCAAATTGGTATCCTGTACCTGGGGCAATTAAAGAATTATCCTGGAACCTTCTTCCGTCATTTTCTGTGTGAGTATAATACTTTTCTATATAGTCTTCGGAGTAAGGCGTATTGTATGAATTCCATCTAACTTTTTCTATATCTTTCGCATAAAAATAAATTAAATCGTGAACTGGATTTATAAACTTTGACTGAGCTCTTGCGCCTGTGCGTTTCCAAACAATCTCAGAAATAAAATTATCTTTTCCAAAAACTTCATCTAATGCCAACCTCATATAGGAATTGACTCTATAATCACAGTGAACATAAATACTCCCATCATCAGAAAGTAAATCGTGCATCAATTTTAGTCGTTCGTACATCATAGAGATAAAACTATCTGCTCCCTTACCCCAAGTATCACGAAAAGCAATTTCTTCAATCACAGAAGGTTTTTTTGTAAAACTTTCTTCACTTTCTTCATCGCCAATTTTTATATCCATAGAAAAATCCGCCCCCACATCAAATGGCGGATCTATATAAATTAATTTTAACCCACCCTGTGCCTCTATTTCCTTACGTAATGGGCCATTCTTCAAAGACGATAGAATAAGTTTGTTATCTCCCCAAATTAGCTTGTTAGTCCAGCCAGTTATCTGCCTGCCAGAAGTATCAAAAAGGGAGTTTTGCATACCAATCTTATCTTCACCTCTCGGCTCATCTATCTGCTCTATTACTTGAAAAGGCAGGACTACGTTGGTCACCTCATTAGTTTTACCATTCCAAAGAAGCTCAACCTCACGGTCATCGTTAAATAATAAAAACCTGTACTTATCTGGCAAAGGCTTACCAGCTTCCAAGTATTTAATCACATCCCTTTTTTCATTATCGCTTAGCATAAATTTAGTTAATGGTAGCTCTTTTGACCCATTTTTTCAATAACTCTATCACTCTCTATCACTCCTGCTCCCTCCTACCAAAACTTCGCAGGATGTCCTACACAGTTTACGCAGGATACTCCTTCTCCAACTTTTATCTACCCCATGGTGTCGTATACAAAATGTATACATCTTGTATACAAAAAGCCCCCTTATGGGGCTTAATGATAATTTGGGTTAAACTTATCTTGCTATACCCTCTCGTACATCCACTCTTTAGGATTGATTATCTCCTCAAATTCAAGGTTTAAGTCCCCTACCCTTTGCGACCTTCCTTGTGCATAGTATGCTTTTTGCATGATTTGCAGAATTTCATCATTTCCAATTTAGTTTCAGCAACAGCCTTAGACTTCTTTGTAAAATAATTTACTTTCTTGCAAACAGTACACTGTATTTTTAAAAACGGTTTTTTTACTGCCATTGTTCATGAAACACGAATCATAAAGCATGAATCAAACGACGAGCGCCTGTTTCATGTTCCATGTTTTATGTTATATGTTATATGAATTATGAGCCGATGGTGGGAATCGAACCCACGCACTTTTCCTTACCATGGAAATGCTTTACCACTAAGCTACATCGGCAATATTTAATATGTAAAGTGCAAATATCAAAATGCAAAATGACAATTTAAAATTATTAATCCTCAATCCAAAAATCAAGATATCGCTCCTCTACGCCATGACTTACCGCATATTCCTTTAATTCTTGATATTCTTTAGATTGCCATTGTTTCGGCTCTTTTGGAATTTTGAAAATTTTATTTGACAAAATTATATATACTATATTGTCATTCCAAAAATGGACATACCAAGTATTTCTTATCTGTTCTGCAAAAACTTTTACCGCATTATCTATGTTGTTATCTTCAATTTTTAACTTAAAATCATGCCAAATTTTTAATTTTGCTTCCGGATGGCTTTCCACTTTTACATATATTTTTTCGAAATCATTTAAAATTAATGGATTTTTCAATGATTCCGATAAAACGAATCCTTTATACATGTTGTTTTTTTTATTTTGAACTTTAATTTTTACATTTTTAATTATCTATGTGGGTGCGGTAGGACTTGCACCTACGAAGGTCAGGGACCGCGACATTTACAGTGTCGTGCCTTTGCTACTCAGCCACGCACCCATGGGTTCATTTTTACCACGAAAATCTTATTTACTCAATAGTTTTCCCATGGTTCTTTTTCCATTCCTCTATCTTTTTATGATCTCCGGAAATTAAAACTTTTGGCACTCGCCAATTTTTAATTTTTGATTTTTTATTTTTAATTTCAAATACCTCTGGTCTAGTATATTGGGCATATTCGATGAATCCCCCGTTTTTTGTAATTCTTTCTTTTAATAACTGTTCTTTTCCTAAAACTCCGGGAACCAACCTTGAAACTGCTTCAATGACAACCATTGCAGGCAATTCCCCACCCATTAAATCATAATCTCCGATTGATAATTCAATATCTGCAATATTCTTTGCTACTCTTTCATCAACTCCTTCATATCTGCCAGAGATAAAAATAATCTGGTCTAATTTTGAAAATTGAAAAGCTAATTTTTGGGTAAATTTTTTGCCTCGTGGAGTAAATAAAATAATTTTTGATTTTTTTGATTTCTTAATTTTTTTAACAGCTTTGTAAATTGGCTCTACTTTTAAAACCATTCCCAATCCACCACCAAAAGGCCTATCATCAACCGTTTTATGATTGTCGTTGGTAAAATCACGCAAGTTATGAATATTTATTTTTATAAATTTTTTCTTTTGCGCCCTAGCAATTAAAGACTCTTTTTTATAAGAGTCGAACATTTTTGGAAAAATGGTAATAATATTAAATGTTAACATTGCGTATTGTGAAATTGACTATTATCAAAAACCGCCACAAGGCGGTTTTTGAATTTATATTTTGATTATAAAGAAACGTTATCAATATCTGACATTTCCTTTTTCTCCATTCTTGGAGCTCTGCCACCCTCTGGTTCTTCTATTTTTAGATTAACCCTTGCGTGGTTTTTCAATCCTACGATTCTTACTAAGCTTCTGATTGCCTTTGCTGTTGATCCTTCCTTTCCAATGATCTGTCCCATGTCTTGTGGGTTTACCGTCAATGAAAGCAATACACCCATTTCGTCAACTTTTCTTTCAACTTTGACTTCTTTTGGATTATCAACTAAAGCTTTGACAATGAATTCAAGAAACTCTTGATCAAATTCTTTTGCCATATTCCTTAAGCGACACTAATTACAAATTACACGCTAATCTACTAATCATTCGTATATTCGGGTGACATTTGTATATTGGAGTCGCCTTTTCTTTGCTGCAGTTCGACTCTTTGCCCAGCGGGCTATCTGCATAAATTTATTTTACACTTTTAAATCGACTTGTCAACACCTCATAAAGCTGTGCAAAAAAACAGGGGAGACAATTATCTCCCCCTTTGCGACAGGTCTCTTTGAGACCTAGCACCTATAACGAAGCTTTCGCCGTCGAGGACCCCCTGATCCTCCCATGCTCACCCGACGGTGAGATTTTTGAACCGCTGGCGGTCCTTCATCCTCAAAGTCCGAATAGTTGACCTGTTCTACAACTTGAAGTTGTGGAACAATCACTTGTCCGCCGATCATACCGATCGGCACCATTGGTTTCCCAATCTCAAACTTCCTCATCATGGCTTGCTCCAATTTTCCTTGCCATGCGCACCTCTATTACCACCCTCTGTGGCGAAGAGCTCGGTGCATACTCTTCTTTGATTTTCTTTAACGACTGGCTTTAGCCCGCCGCTGATTTTTCCGATTTCGCCGAAATCGCCTCCTCTCTTCATGAGACATATAACTACGACCGCCAGTTGGAACGTCAAAATCAAATTCTGGTTTCCTCACTGGCAGGCCGAAAGCCCCGCGCCGTGTATTCCTTGGAACCATGGGTTCCATGTGCTCAATTGTAGCAGTGTCTTCGAGCTCCACCAATTCCGTAACTTTCGCCACCGGCGAAACTACTTTCCTGCTCTTCATCCAGATCCAGATCGCCAAAGCAACACCAACCAAGCTGACAGAAAAAATCAACAGATGATCAAACATGATCGCTTCCTTTGTTTAAATGTACATACGTCTCATTTTCAAAAAACGAAAAGGATAAGACGCATATCCCCTTCTTTCAAATCACTATTTACGAATTTTTAATTTCTAATTTTTAATTTCGAATCAATTCTGAACGAATGAACTTCTGAAATCGGTAAAATCTCGCGTAACGATTTGAAAGAAAGGTGGGAGGAATTTGTCTTACGACATATCCTCCCTTGTTCTTAGAATGGGCAATAATTGTAAACAACGACGAACCATGCATGAATTAAGGAAACAATCGCAATCACCCATGCAACTTCCATAGACAAGGTGGCGCATCGATCCTGATACCAATGGTTTTTCACAAATCCGCCGAATCGCTTGAGCATCTTGCTCTCCCTGTTTAGGTTGTCAACTTTTGGATTTGGCACATTGCCTTATCTTAGTTATAAAGTATATCACATAGCAAATGGTAAGTCAAGGGGTAACCCCTTCTCTTTACAAAAACGCAAAAAACGTCCGAGACGCTTTTTAATACTAAAAACTATTAACTAGGTTGTTGTGTTTCTTCTGGTTTAGGTTGTTCAACCGATTGTTCTACAGCCGGCTTGTCCACCATAGCTTTAGCGTCGGTGGAAGTTGTTTGAGCAGCTTCTACTGGTTTACCCTGAGTTGCATCGATGGGCTTCTTAGATTTTTTAGTAAGATTTATTTTCTTCGCATCAATTATTTTTTCAGAGACAATCATATTATGAACGGTATCAGATGGCTTTGCTCCAACTTTCAACCAATGCAAAACTTTCTCTTTATCAAGAGAACTTCTTTTGGTTAAAGGATCAAAAAATCCTAAATCATCAACTGATCTTCCTCCCTTTGCAGCCTTTCTCTTGTCAGTGACTACTATCCTAAAAAATGGCTGATTCTTTTTTCCTTTTCTTTTTAATCTTATTACTAACATAGTTTAAAAATTATTCTAATTATACTAATTGTTCTAATTCTTCTAAAGAATAACTAATTTCTAATAACTAATCTTTAACCTTTTAAACATTGGGCATTTTGGAATTGGTATTTGATTAGGTCAATTAGAATAATTAGGTTAATTCCAGTGCTTTATCATAAGTGCTTTTTTGGCAGCTTCTTCTTCTGCTTCCTGTTTTGAATATCCTTCTCCGTCAGCAACCTGCTCTTCTTCCAAAAATACGGCTACTATAAATTTCTTCTTGTGATCTGGCCCTGATTCCCTTATCACCCTGTACATTGGCGTGATTCCTACTTTTTCTTGGGCCTGTTCCTGAAATTGGGATTTTGCATCTTGATATAATTTTTTCTGTATAACTTCTGAGAGCTTCGACAATAAATAGTCTTTGATAAATGTGTCACACGACTTATGCCCTGAATCAAGATATAGCGCCCCGACAAAAGACTCAAACGTATTAGCTAAAATATACTGCCTAGCTTTTCCCAATTCTCTTGATTCTCCTTTTGAAAGCAAAAGAAAATCATTAAATCCTAATTCATCAGATACCTGAGACAACATTTTGGCATTTACCAAGGCTGCTCTCCAGTTCGTTAACTCCCCTTCTGTTTTATCTGGATTATCTTTGTAAAGATGCTCTGTTACAACTAACTCTAATACAGCATCTCCCAAAAATTCCAACCTTTCATTCTGTTCTAATCCAAGTTGCGGATTCTCATTTAAATAAGACCTATGTATGAACGCCTGCTGCAAAAGATCTTTATTTTTAAAACTTACGTTTAACTTTTTCTCTAATAACGAAAAATCCTTCATCTTTGAAAGCGACTCTAATTTACGAATGGCACTCGAATGTACAAATTAATGTATTCGTAAATTCGGGTGTTATTAGTAATTAGTGTCGCTATTTATTATTCTTCTAATTGTTTGTAAACTGTTCCTAACACTCCGTTTACAAATTTCCCTGATGTCCTGCCTGAAAATGTTTTTGCCAGCTCAATTGCTTCGTTAATTGCCACTTTAGGCGGAACTTCTTCTTTATTGCTGTATAAAAGCTCAAAAAGTCCTATTCTTAATATATTCCTATCAATCAAAGGTATTTGCTGTATCGGCCACTCTGGGGCTGCTTTCTCAATGATATTATCAATGTCTTTTTGATGTTTTAATACCCCTTCAGCTAAACTCTTCACAAAACCCAAATCCTCCAAGCCAGGACCAAAATCCTTAACATTCCTATCAACAATACGTTCAAGTGATCCTTGCTTCTGCCCATAAAAATCCCATTCGTATAGGCTCTGCAATACAATTGACCTTGATAAGTGCCGACTAGCCATAATAAATCAAAATGTAAATATCAAAATGCAAAATGACAGATTAAAATTATAAAATTTATTTGAAAATTTAAATGTATATTTAAATTTTCAATACCTTAATTTTTGATTTTTGATATTTGATTTTTAATTTTTCTTTGACAAATTCTCCATTGCAAGAGGAGATTCCTTCTTGCTTGATTTTTCTACTTCTTTCATTTCTTTCTCCTTTGTTTTCTTTTCTTTTTTAGTCAACTTTCCCAACACATTTATAACTTCCCTTCCCTTGTAGTATCCGCAATTAAGGCAAGTTGTGTGTTGTCTTATTTTTTTCCCGCATTTTGGACAAGATGTTAAATCAGCAGGCTTGATAAAAATATGCATCCTGCGTTGTCCTACGCTTGACCTTGTATGTTTATGTCTTGGAACTGCCATAACAATTTAAACTTCGTTTAAAATTGAATTTTTAATTTTCAATTTTAAATTTTTAATAATTTCGATAATTTATAAATTTAAATTTAATTTAAAACTTAAAATTTATAATTTAAAATTACTCTTACATCCTACCAGATAATTCTTACTTTATCAAGTCTTTTACCGGCTCAAACGTTTTTCTATGAATACCACAGGGTCCTAATATTTCCAACTGCCTTACATGTAATTTTGTACCATAACCCTTGTGCCTATCAAAGCCATATCCTGGATATTTTTTATGATATTCTCGCATAATCTGATCCCTTGTTACCTTTGCTATTATTCCAGCTGCCGCACATGAAAATACTTTTCCATCAGCTCCAATAATAGGTTTTTGCGGTAATTTTACTTTATTCAAAGTAAAATTACCGTCCAATATTAAAAATTCTGCTTTTCTTTTCAGTTTACCCTGAGCTTGTCGAAGTGCTTTTTTCATTGCAAGTTTCGTCGCCTCTAAAATATTTATTTTATCTATTACCTTTTCTGAAACTATGCCAATCCCCCATTTTATATCAGGGTGACTGGTTAAAATACTATAAAACTCTTCTCGTTTTTTTTCTGATAACTGCTTGGAGTCCTTTATTTTTAAATTTTTAATTTTTAATTGTAATTTTGATTTTTGTGTCCCGAAGGACGAACTTGTTTCCTTTTTTATTTTTGCATTCACTACTACAGCAGCTGCAACAACGGGACCTGCCAAAGGACCTCTACCTGCCTCATCTAATCCAACAACCACTTTATATCCTTGTTTCCATAACAATTTTTCTTCTCTGAAATTAACCGCCATAATGTATCTTAACAAATTTTAACCAACAAAAAAGCCCTGTTCAAATCCATTTGAACAGGGCATACGAATTAACGAACCAATTCGATCTTGAGGGGATCGAAGTTTCCCGATC
>Ga0209515_10001679_pt1 | contig 36267 bp, 35 predicted proteins | sample Subgroupgradi54m_FD_187454 | JGI IMG/M metagenome (GOLD analysis project Ga0209515, IMG submission 187454) | Subsurface groundwater microbial communities from S. Glens Falls, New York, USA - GMW60B uncontaminated upgradient, 5.4 m (SPAdes)... ... | reverse complement strand
GCAACGCAAACGAACGCAGGCACCTACGCCGTTACCGCGAACTTCACCCCAACTGATACTACCAACTACAATTCTCTCACCGCAGCGTCTGCGGGGAACTTCATCATTTCCAAAGCAACCCCAACCCTTTCGGTCACCAACTCTCCCGTCACCTACAACGCCGCACCGCAATCTGCAACCGTCGCAGGCTCTGTTGCCGGCACTGTCTCCAATATCAAATACAACGGCTCTGCTACGACACCCACTAATGCCGCCACCTACGCCATTACCGCAGACTTCACTCCCACTGACACCACCAACTACAATTCTCTCACCGCAGCGTCAGCGGGGAACTTCATCATCTCCAAAGCCACTCCAACTCTCTCGGTGACGAATTCACCCGTTGCCTATGACGGCGCAGCTCACGGAGCAGCTGTTTCCGCTTCTGTGCCGGGTACCGTAAGCTCCATTCTTACCGGCGGCAGCGCAACGCAAACGAACGCAGGCACCTACGCCGTTACCGCGAACTTCACCCCAACTGATACTACCAACTACAATTCTCTCACCGCAGCGTCTGCGGGGAACTTTGTGATTAGCGTGGCGGATCAGACGATTACCTTTAATACACTTTCTGACAAAGTATTGGGGGACTCTGACTTCATAGTGAGTGCTACTGCGTCCTCGGGCCTGACCGTCTCATTCTCGTCGCAGACAACTGGTGTATGTACAGTGAGTACTGCGACGGTGCATATTATTACTACCGGAACGTGCACTATTCGCGCCTCACAGTCCGGAAATAGCAGCTATAACGCCGCTCCTAATGTTGACCAGTCGTTCACTATTAATAATCCGCTCCCGACAACCTCGAGTATTTCTCCCACCTCCAAAACCGTAGGCGATGCCCAATTCACCCTCACGGTGAACGGCACTAATTTTGTTTCCAACTCCACTATCAACTTCAACGGCTCATCACGTACCACGACATATGTTTCCGCGACACAACTTACTGCCGTCATTCCTGCCTCTGATCTCACGATTGCCACGTCAAGCGCATTGATCACCGTGACCAATCCCACCCCGGGCGGCGGCATAAGCAACGCGCAGGTATTTACGATTGTGGTTCCAATAGATATTACTCCGCCCGCCGTTACTGCTTTTACGATTCCTGCCACATCAACAACGCTTGCGGTCTCGATAAGCACATTCACCGCAACTGATAATGTCGCGGTTACCGGGTATCTCGTAACCGAAGCGTCATCCACACCATCAGTAAGCGATTCAGGATGGACAACAAGCGCGCCGACAACGTACACATTCTCAACACAGGGTGATAAAACATTATACGCATGGGCAAAAGACGCGGCGGGTAATATTTCAGCAAGTGTGAGCGCCACGACAACCATAACGCTTCCCGATACAACCGTTCCGACGGTTACCGCGTTTGCAATTCCTGCTACCTCGTCTACACTTGCTATTTCTATCACCACCTTTACCGCAACTGATAATATAGGAGTGACCGGTTATTTACTCACCGAATCATCTTCAACACCGTTGGCAAGTGCTACAGGATGGACAACAAGTGCGCCGACAACATACACATTCTCAACACAGGGTGATAAAACATTATACGCATGGGCAAAAGACGCGGCAGGTAATATTTCAACGAGTTTGAGCGCCACGACTACTATCACATTCGTAGAGGTTGCTCCAGATCAGATGCAAAGTTTAATCAGTTCCGGCACAATGGTTCCTAATGGCACTGTGGCATCATCGACCGCGGTTACTTTCAATCAAGATGTGCATGTTGTTTTTGGCGGAGGGACTACGGTAACGATTCCGGTTAATGCAGTTCTTACTGCTGCTACCGCTGCTGATTGGAACCAATTAAGCGGAACAGCAAGTGTTTCCACAGTTGATGCGCCTGCCAATTATACATCAGCCGGCGCTATGCAGTGGGGACTTTCGTCAGTACCTTTGACATTGAGTCAGGCGGCAACGATAGCAATTTCTGTCGGTTCGAGTTACAACGGTCAAACTCTGACTGTATTTAGAAAAGAAGCCGGCGCAACTGCGTGGACGCAAGCTGATACGTGCGTGATAAGCAGCGGCGTATGCCAATTCACTACGACAACCTTTTCTTCATTTATGATTGGAGTATTTCATGCGCCGGCATCTTCATCGTCGTCCACATCATCTCAATTCGTGGGACGAGCGGTAGAGCCTACCAGAGTTGAATTTTCCGGTCAAGCGTATCCGAAAAGCAAATTGCAGGTATTTTTCAAAAGTTCGGTAAATGGATTATATTATGTCATTCCTCAAGCGATATACAACATAACTGATAATGGCGCATTTACCATATCATACACCGCGCTCTTGGGGGGTGATTATATTTTCGGGTTGCAAGCGGAAGATAAAGATGGACGCAAAACAGGCATTCGTCCTTTTGCAGTGGATTTGAGCTCGCAAAATGAGTTGGTTGCAACAAATCTATTTCTTGTTCCCACGATTGGTTTTGCGCGCAATACCGTACGCAAAGGCGATGTGTTGAAAGTGATAGGGTACGGCGCGGCGAATAATACCATTGAATTTGAAATTGACGGTCAGCTCCAGACTTTTACTGCACAAGCGGGAAGCGATGGATTGTATCAAAAATTGATCACTACCGCTGATTATTCATTAGGAAGCCATACTATTCGCGTACGCCAGAAAAACAAAAATACCGCCAGCGGTTTTTCCTATAAGAAAACATTTGCGGTTTCTCAATTATTTTTCCCCGTGACGGATTTAAACGGCGATGGTAAAATAGATATTAGCGATTGGAGCATATTCCTGTCAAAATGGAACTCAAAGGATCCTGCAGCAAGGGATCAATTGGATCTCAACGGCGATGGTAAGGTGGATGTCTCTGATTTTAGTTTGTTTATTCGAACCTTGAAGAAAAAATAAGCGATGTCACGGAGCGTGAATCGCTTGAAATTGGTTCGCTCGGACGCAATGAAAGCAAACTTTCGCTGCGTCCTCGCTGCCAATTATAAGGAGTACCTTGTTACGACGTCGCTCGGATGCAATATAAGCTAAGAAGCTTATATTGCATCTCTCGCTCGTCATAATAAATATGATTTTAGACATATTTCGAGCCAAAAAATGGATTTCGCAAGAAGCAATTCTTTTTGTATTTTTTTTGGCGCTATTTTTTAGCTGGGCATCGGGGGCAAGCGCGGCGACGCTATTTCTTTCTTCGTCAGGGGATGTTTTTCATATTGGAGACACTTTTGATGCAGTAATTAAAACTGATACCGAAGGAGTCGGCATCAATGCGGTGCAGGCAACATTGCAATTTCCCAAAGATATTTTAGAAATAACAAAAGTTGATAAAACATATTCCATATTTAATTTTTGGCTCGAAGAGCCAAGTATTTCCAATGAGACCGGCAGATTAACATTTACTGGCGGTTCCAGCGCGGGTCAATCCGGCAAGTCTCTTCAAATTCTAAAAGTAACATTTGCAGTCAAAGGCAGCGGCAGGGCAGAGTTAACATTTACTGACGGCGCCATTAGCGCAAGCGACGGCAGCGGTACCAATGTGTTATCTACGCTCAATAGTTTAGTGGTCAATAGCATTCCGAAAACGGGCGTTTCCGAACAACCAGCAACCGCAACATCATCAGCGGTCAAGATTACGCAAATTCCAAAGCCGGTGCAGATTTCGCGTGCCCCTGTTCCTGCGTCTAGGCTGCCTTTAAAACCGGACGTCACAGTCTCGCTCTATCCCGATCCGCAGAATTGGTACAGCGGCACTGAAAATTTTATTGCACAATGGAAATTACCGCCCGATATTTCGGGAGTGAGCACTGCAATTGATCGGAATATTAACTATGTTGGCGCTACATCAGAGGGACTTTTTGACAGCAAAGTTTTCCCCACCATTTTAAAGGATGGTATTTGGTATTTGCATATTCGATTCAAAAATAATATTGGATGGGGTACTACAAATAATTATCGTATTGCTATTGATACGTTGCCGCCGCTAGGGTTTACCACGAGTATCCGCGAGGGGCAATCTACTGACAATCCTGCTCCCACGCTGCAATTTAAAACCAGTGACGCGCTTTCCGGTCTTAAAGAATACGGAGTAAAAATTGATAACAATGAAGCAATAAAAATTCCTTCTGCTGGATTTTCAGGCACATTCACAATGCCGTTGCAAATTCCTGGCACTCATGTGCTGTATATTCAAGCGGTTGACGGGGCTGGTAATAGTGTTGAGAACAAGGCTTCCGTAGAAATTATTCCCATTCAATCGCCGGCCATTAATTTTGTTACGAAAAATCTTTTTTCGGAAGAACAGCAAGGTTTGACTATCAAAGGAACCGCATTGCCTAATATTAATATGTTGTTGCAGGTGCGCGGGGTTGCTGTTGGAGGAGACGGCGAAGTTGTTGCCAAAACAATTGCCCAAACTGATGACAAAGGAAACTGGGAATTTACTTTCGATCAGCCCTTAAGGAACGGGCAATATGTGGTGACAGCGCAGGCGCAGGACCAACGCGGTGCGTTGAGTATCATTGTCAAATCCGATGAAATACAGGTTAATAATAAGCCGATAATACAGTTTGGTTCACTGCAGCTTGGCAAAGGCGGAGCAGCTCTTCTTTTGCTTTTGATCATGACTCTGGGGTTCGGCGGAGGAATCTGGTTTTATAAAACGCGGCAGGAGAAAATTTCTTTGAGAGTTTTGCTAGCCGAATCCGAGGTCACAAAACTATTTAAATTGATTATGGAAGATGCCGATCGGCTATCCAAAGCATATAAGACTTCTACGATCGCTGATGACGAATATGCCATGGCGCAACTCAAGGAAAATATTAAGAAAATGGAAGGATATCTTAAAAAAGGAATCGAAAAGATTAGAAAATAATCAATAGACCTACTGCGTAATTATTTTCGTAGTAAAATTATGATTTTTAGGAGACGGGACGATTTCGCATCACGCGAAATACACCTCGCGTCTGGCAGCGAAAACAACGAAGCGCGAGGAAGTGAATACGCCGTATTCACTGACAAGCGGTGAGTTGTTTAACAAGGAGAAAAAGCATAATTGCAGTAGAAAGGATTATTGATCATGGTGGATAAGCGGCACTATTGACACCATTAACTACTGGGGATATACTTAAAGTAATAAATCCTTATCGTGTGCTTCGGCTACGGTAAGCAACAAGAGCCCTTTTGGGGGCTCTTGTTTTTTGTGGTTATAAAATCTACCATATACAAATGGTAACGGTGTCTGAATAACAAGTGAATACTCACAATGATCGGAAGAAATGATAAATGTTTTTGCGGAAGTGGTAAAAAGTATAAACGATGTTGCATGGACAAAGACAATAAGAAAAAGTCTGTGTCATCTGAAGCTGTTGCCGGTGTGTTATATGGTCCTATAGAAGATGATGCGGATCATTTTTTTCATAGATTTATGTTCCAAAACATGGAGGTTCGCTCGTTTATTGTGTCAAAGGAGAAACGCCTCGAATTTGATCGCGATTATGGTACTTTTTATCAGAATTTAGTTGAGACTAGGCTTGCTAAGACTTATGCTCTTCGTGAGCTTATCCGTCATAGGGAAGAAATCGCTACAGGTAAGGATGGGATTGTTACTGGTCATCAGCTTAACGTAAATAATCCAATTGACGATGAATTGAATCTTTTTTTCAAAGATTTTTTTATTCGTGGAACTATGGCGACTGAAGGTCTAAGACAATTGCTTGATAAGTGGTTTGGATACAATACTGCCTTCCTTTTTACTGATGATGAGAAGAAATTTGAAAAAGGGGCAAAGGCTTTTAAATTAGATAGAAATGACCCGAGATTTCAGGTTTTTAATGATTTTGTTAAATCTCATAAAGATGGCTGGTATCGAGATTTTAAGGAATTACGAGATCAGATCCAGCATCAGGGATATCGTCTTCCACAAATAAAACATCGTGTTGACATCAATGGTAATGTTGAAGTTCTTGTCCCCCAGTTAAGACGACAGACAATAGAGGAGGTACTTGAAATAGTATGGAGCAACTTATCTGATCTCTGTGAGGAGATTTATATCTTCATAGCGAGTTTAGAGTTGAAGGATGGCTATGTTATGTCGAGAATTCCTGAAGAAAAGCGAGAGATGAATAATTGGGCTCGATATAAAATTGCCATACCAGGATTTCCCGATGCGCACGTTTCAACTTTCTAGTCTAGTAAATGTAGTAAATGGGGGACAGTCACGATTAAATTAAGTATAATAATACTTGTAAGTACGTATGTCATTGCGAGCCCCGTTCCGGGGCGCGGCAATCTTACAATAAGATTCATTATATAAATGACTTCAATGTAAGATTGCTTCGTCGCGGACTCCTCGCAATGACAATAAGATAAAGAATTTGATTGCAATGACATTTATCGAAACACAATTTGATCTGATCGTTATCGGAGGAGGGGCGTCGGGACTTATGGCAGCCGGACGGGCGGCGGAGCGGGGGAAGAGGGTGTTGCTGCTTGAGAAGAATAAGAAGGTGGGAGAGAAGCTTAAAATTTCAGGCGGCGGCCGCTGCAATATCACCAACGCCGAATTTGATGAGCGGGTTCTGCTTCGCGCGTACGGCAAAGCGGAGCAGTTTTTGTATTCTTTGTTTGCCCAGTTTGGGGTGAAGGAGACGTTTTCTTTTTTTGAATCAAGAGGGCTTTCTTTGATCGTAGAGGAACGGAAGCGCGCATTTCCGCGCACTCAAAAAGCGGAAGATGTGCTGCGCGTGCTTGAAACATATGCGAGTGAGGGAAATGTTATGGTGCGCACTATGTCTCCCGTAACAATGATTCATGGGACTAAAGAGCGGATCACAGGCGTATCTTGCGGTAAAAATACATATCATGCGGCGGATTATCTTTTTTCTACCGGAAGCGTGTCTCATGCGGAGACCGGCTCCACGGGCGATGGATTTAAGTGGCTCAAGGATTTGGGGCACACGGTACGTGATCCTACGCCTTTGATCGTGCCGATGAGAGTCAAAGAAGAGTGGTCGAAGCAGCTTGCGGGCGTCTCGTCAGCTGTTATGAAAATTACGTTTTTTGTTGAGGGCAAAAAAGTATTTGCTGAAAAGGGAAAGATTTTGTTTACTCACTTTGGTCTTTCGGGTCCGCTTATTTTAAACAGCGCGCATAAAGTTGCAGATTTGCTTCACAGCGGAATTGTGACCGCAACTATTGATGCCTATCCCCATACCGATCTCGGTGCGCTTGAGAAAAAAATCATTGCTATTTTTGACAGCAATAAAAATAAAGCGCTTAAAAATATTATTAAGGAGTTAGTGCCGGGTGGCATGGGTAAGGGAATCCTGACGCTTCTTGCGGCTAATCTTGATATTACTCAAAAAGTTAACTTGATTACCAAAGAAGAGCGCAAGTTCATGGTGCATATTCTTAAAGCTCTTCCTCTTACTATCGAGGGGCTTATGGGTTTTGATCGGGCAGTGATTGCCGACGGCGGAGTGCCGCTTGAAGAAATTGATATGCGAACGATGCGTTCAAAGAAAATTTCTAATCTGTATATAACCGGAGATTTACTCCATATCAACAGACCCTCTGGCGGTTTCTCGCTTCAGCTTTGCTGGTCTTCCGGTTATGTGGCGGGGGATCATATCGGAATGAGCGAGTAGAATTTTTTGACAAAGAAAAATAGTTGGCGTAAAAGAAGTTAGAGCCTGTTTATAATCTTTTTTCCAGAGCCATTTTGCGATATTTTGAGCGAAAAACCTGAAGACCGACGAGACGTAGCGGTGCCTACGTTGAGGAGGTCTGAAGGTTTTGCAGCCAAAATAGCGCGAAATGGAGTCGGGAAAAAGATTATGAATAGGCTCTTAGGTACATGAAAGGAGGCAGGGCATGGACATTGCCGGATTTCTTGCAGAGCACGAGCATTATAGATATATATTTATTTTCCTTTTGGCTATCCCCGAAGGGACTATCCTTCCGCTGGTGTGCGGGTTTCTTGTCAGCATCGGATTCTTAAATCCGTTTTTGACATACGCCCTCATTGTGTCGGGTGACGGCGTGATGGATTCGCTCCTCTATAGCATCGGCAGGCTTGGGACGCCGATGGTTGTCCGTTTTGGTCTCAAAATGGGTGTAACATCACAGCGTCTTGAGCATGTTAGGCAACGATTTGAAGCAAATCGTTCCAAGGTGCTTATTACTTCCAAGCTTATCCATGGCCCGGGGACATTAGGGCTGGTGATGGCGGGAATACTCCGCGTAGCGTATCCCACATTTGTGGTAAATTGTTTGTCCGTGTCAGTGTGCCGGATGGGGGTATTGCTTCTGTTGGGATTTCTGTTCGGCCATGCGTACGAACAGGTAGGTGGGTATGTTCATTATTATGTGGCAGGGATTATGCTTGCCGCTCTGGCTGTTATCGTTTTTTCGCGTGTTAAAAAACGCCGCTAAACTTCCCCGAAAGAGGCTTTGCCTTTTATCGGGGATTTTATAATTCCTAGCGAGGAGCAAAATGAAAGCTCGCTTTCATTTTGTCCGAGCGACGGAATTTCAAGCTTCGCTTATAATTCCTAGCGAATCTCATATGAAAGCTTGCTTTCATATTGAGTGAGCGACGGAATTTCAAGCTTCGCTTATTTGCGCGAATAGTTTTTGGCTGCCAAGACGGTGAGGAAAATGAGCAGCATCAGAAGAACGATAGTTCCGCCTGTCGATAGATTGGCGTAGAATGAGATGAATATGCCTGCAATGACCGAACAAAGCGAGATGCCTTCTGCATAGAGAATGGTTTGCGTAAAACTTTTTCTTAATTGCAGCGCGGTCACCACCGGAATGACGATGAGAGCGGATATAAGCAAGACGCCGACAATGGGAATGGAAAGTGAAATGGCAAGAGCGGCGAGTATGATGAGTATGGTATTGATTCGCTGTACGGGAATGCCGCTTACGTGCGCAGATTCTTCATCAAAGGTGATATAGATAAGTTCTTTGTAGAATGTTGCAAGAATTGCAACAACAATGAAGGCAAGAATTGCGATGGTATATATATCATTTTGCGTGACGGTTACCACGCTTCCGAAAAGATAATTAAAAAGGTTCGCATTAAAACCCCTGCTTAAGCTTAAAAGAATGGTGGCGAGTCCCAGGCTTCCTGAAAGAAAAAGGGCGAGTGCGGATTCCCCGTAAATTCGTTTGGTGATTCTTAGCCGCTCAATGCCAAGAGAGGAGATAACAGTTACGCCAAGAGCGGTAATGATCGGGTTGATGCCCAGTAAGAATCCTAAAGCAATTCCCGTAAGCGATACGTGAGCAAGGGTGTCGGCGATGAGGGAGTATCTGCGCAATACCAAGAATGTGCCAATAAGCGGCGCGATGAAAGCGACAATGATTCCCGCTTCAAGTCCTCTAAGAATAAAGCTGTATTGAAAAATATTGAGCATATGATTAGTGATGGGGGTGGGCGATTATGTGCGTTGTTTTAAAATATCCCTCCGCCGAATCATGAAAGAAAAGAGTCCGGTCAATGCAAGCGATATGCATGGCTTTATGGGCAACGCTTTCGATGTCATGGGTGATGAGAACCACGGTAAGATGAAGCTCTTCATTTAGTTTTTGTATGAGCGCATAGAACTCATCCTTGATGTTTTTTTCTACTCCCACCGTAGGCTCATCAAGGAAAATAATTTCCGGTTCTACGCCAAGAGCTCGCGCGATAAAAACACGCTGCTGTTGGCCTCCGGAGAGGTCTCCGATGAGATGATCGCGATAATCCCACATTTCCACTTGTTCAAGGGCATTTTTTGCTTTTCTTCTGTCTGCATCGGTCATGCGATGGAATAATCCGCGTTTTCCAAATCTGCCCATAAGCACTACTTCTTGGACGGTTGCGGGAAAGTTGACGTCAAAGTTGGTTGCTTTCTGCGGCACATATCCGATTTTGGACCAATCTCTGAATTTGTTTATCTCCTGGTTAAAGAGTTTTATTGATCCGGAAGATGGTTTGAGGAGTCCAAGAATGATTTTGAGGAGTGTTGTTTTGCCGGATCCGTTTCCGCCGATGAGAGCAAGGTAGTCTCCCCGATGTACGGTGAGATTAATATTGGTGAGGACTTCGCTGCCATCGTAAGAAAAAGAAACATCCTTTATCTCGATTATGTTTTTTGTGTGATCTATTGTGCGCATTGTAGTGCAGTTTTTAAGTGAGCAAGATTTTCCTGCATCTCTGTGAAGTAATTTTTGCCAGATGCTATTTGATTTTCGGTAAGTCCTTCGATGGGATTGAGTACCATGGTTTGGGCGCCTGCTTCCGCGGCTATGGTTTGTGAGAGCTTAGGCGTGACCAGTGATTCGAAAAAGATATACTTGATATGGTTATTCTTCGCGAATGTTGCGATTTGCGCAAGTTGTTGGGGAGAGGGCTCTGTATCAGGGGAGATGCCCGTGATTGATACTTGGTTGAGATGATAGGCGGCAGAAAGATATCCAAATGCTGCATGGGAGGTTACGATATTTTTTTGCATGCAATTTGCAAGGCCTTTGCGATATGCGTCGTCGAGATCGCTTAACGCTGATTTGAATATACGGGCATTGGTTTCATAATATGTGGCATTATCGGGGTCTGCTTGCGCAAGTCCTGATTCAATTTTATCCGCCATCAGTATGGCTAGCGGGGGAGCAAGCCATACGTGGGGATCGATAATATCTTTCCCGTCCTCGGAAATATGTTGAGTAGTAAGGTTCTGTCCCGCTATGACGATGAGGGTATTTTTTTGATCAATGTTGTGTTGTATTCTTTCGCCCCATGCTTCGAGTCCGCCTCCGTTGAGAATGAGGAGTTTGCTGTTCTCTATTCGGGCAATATCTTGGGCCGTTGGCTCATAATCATGCGGTTCCGCTCCTGCGGGAGTAATATTTGTTGTTTCTATCTTGTCGCCGCCGATTTGCTCGGCAAAAAAATAGAGAGGATAGAAACTTGTTACCACGGGGAGTTTTTGCGTTTTCTGGGGCGCGTGTCGGGGAATTGCGATAATTGCGGTTATAGCTACAGCAACAATCGCTATGACTAAGGCGATGATGTTTTTTTTATTCATATTAAGGATGTTAATTTTGGTATTTTTATTAAAACATAATAGAGGATCCTTAGCAAATTATTTGCAAATAATTTGCATTTATGATAATTGGATTTTATTTGCGGGAATATGGCATATAACAATAAAAAATGTCCGTTTGCTGAACGGATTTTTTTTGTTATAATTTTGGCATGAATAAACTACTCGCAGTCTTAGGAGTTCTCGCGGGTCTCTTTTTTGTCGTTGCGTCAGTCTTCTATTTTTTAACACCCGCAAATATGCTTCCTAGTTTTATGCCGGGTTTTGATGCGATGATGACGCGCATTCACTACAAGCATGGCGTGGCTGCATTGCTTTTGGCGGCGGCTGCATTTATATTTGCTTCGTTCCAAAGCGGACAGCGGATGGATAGATAGTTATAAGAGTCCAAGGAGGCCGATTGCAATACAATAGATGCCGAAAGGCATAAGTTTTTTTGTTTCAAAATAGCGGAGAAGAAAACGTACGGAAAGATATGCACATATGCCGGCAGCGATGGAACCTGCAATGAGAGGACCTATTGAAAAGTTAGCGCTTGTATCGATGAGGAGTTCGGGGAGCTTGAGTACGGAAGCAGCCAATATGATCGGAGTGGCAAGGAGAAAAGAAAAGCGCGCAGCATCTTCGTAGGCGAGACCCGTGAGCAGGCCTCCGGTAATGGTGGATCCCGTGCGGGAGAAACCGGGGATAAGAGCGAGGCACTGCATGATGCCTATTTTTATTGATGCCCACCAGCTTAATGTTGCAATGCGCAGATCGCTCTCTCCTCCTTCGCGTACGATTTTATTTTGTCTGTGGCGCAGAAAATCCGCAGCCAGGAGCAGGAGTCCGTTTGCCACAAGCACTTCTGTTACTAGACGGGGCGCAGCAAAAAGATTTTTGAGCTGTTCTTCAAAAAGAAGTCCCATGATTCCGGCGGGAATGGTGGCAGTAACGAGAAGCCAGCCGAGTTTGCCGTAAGGATTTGATGATTTGATCTGGCGCGTGCGCAATGATTTCCACATGCCGATCGTAATATCCTTCCAATCTTTGCGGAAGAACCATAAGAGCACGAGTGCGGTGGCGGTATGCGTTGCCACAAGGAAAATTAAAAACAACGGATCATGCTGATCAATATGCCATCCGAATATGCCCGGAAGTATCACGCTATGCCCCAGGCTTGATACCGGAAAGAGTTCGGTGATGCCCTGGATTATTCCTAATATGATTGCTTGGAGATATGACATGATAATCAGCGCGCGCGGCGCGCGAGTTTAAACGTTTAAATATTTAAATCTGCGTATTTCTTTTCCACTTGGTTAATTTTCCTGCTTCGATCTCGAGCGGGTGGGCGAGGCGGAGGCGTTTGATAGCGTCTTTTTTTATTATCTTAAAATGGGGGACATCGTCCAGACCTTCGGAAATGCCCCAGAGGTTCTGATCGGAGGTGAGCCATTCGTCGTCGTATGCAAGTAAGTTAAATGGCGCGGAAAACGCTCGCAGCGTTTTTTTGCCGTTATCAAGAAAATATTCATTGAAGTAAGACATCACAAGCTCGCGGATAGTTCTGTAGATCGGATCGCGGTATCGGAGTACGGCGTGATTTGTTTTGCTTATCGCACCCCAGAGGTTATTTTCTTTGAAAAGTGTTACGACATGGTCGAAGTCATCTTTGGTGGTTTTGAGATCTAAGAGAAGAGGTTTTTGTCCGTGATACCACAAAGCGGCGGCAGCGATCATAGCGCCTTCAATACAGTGTGCTTTGTTTTCTTGCAGCACGGCGCGGGGCGATCTGCAGGTGTCGCCTTGTTCTTCGAAGTTGATGGGAAGCGCATCAAGAAAGTCCTGGATTTTGGAAGGATCGGTGAGTTTCTTGAATACGGCGAATTCTTTTATGTTGGACGTCGGGAATCTTTGCATGGGTGTAGCATATCAATTTCTTTGATATAGTGCTATCGCAATAGGTTGCTATTTGTATAAATTTCTATTACTGTGCTTGCAGTACGTTGATGTGTTGATATCGGAATAGTTATAAAAAGGAGCCAAGAAGATGGCACATTTACCTGAATCAGTCAAAGCTGAATTTGTGAATTTACCGCTGTATCGCCGGGGCAAGGTGAGGGATACATATCTGCTTCCCGATCATCGTGATCTTTTGTTATCAGTTGCAAGCGACCGGATCAGTATTTTTGATTTCGTGCTGCCGGCAATCATCGCCCAAAAGGGAGAGATCCTTACGGCAATGAATGTGTTCTGGCGTACGCAGATTATCGGTGGTGTTGTCCCGCATGATCTTGCTGCGTATGGATCGGGGATTGATAATTACCTTCCGATGCATCTTCGGAATAATCCGGAACTTCAGAAGCGTGCGAGCGTGGTGCGCAAGCTAACCATGCTTCCGATTGAAGCAGTCGTGCGCGGGTATCTTACGGGGAGCGGTTTTGAGTCATATCAAAAAACTCGTATGGTGTGCGGACATGTCCTTGCCGAAGATTTTTTCGACGGTTCGGAATTGCCTTATGCAATCTTCACGCCCACTACCAAGAAAGAAGAAGGGCATGATGAGCATATCGGTGCAGACGCGGTGGGAAGAAAATATGGTGCAGCGATTGAGCGAATCTCATTGCAGATATACCAATCCGCCAGTAGATTTGCCCAGAGGAGAGGCATTGTACTTGCGGATACTAAATTTGAATTCGGCACAAATGGCAGCGTGCTTACGCTGGGAGATGAACTGCTGACGCCGGATTCCAGCCGTTTTTGGGATATTGATGCGTGGCGCAATGCTACAACTGCACGTAAAAGTCCGTCTTCTTTGGATAAACAATTTGTCCGTGAAGAGGGCAGGCGTTTTGGCATCAAAGAACTTGATCCTCGGCGCGTAGAAGATCGTGCGCGCGTGCATAGTTTTGAGATCGCACCGAGTATTTGCGCGCAGACCACGCGCATCTATCGCCACATCTTCAGCCGGCTCACTGGCATGAAGCTTGAGGTGTTTCAGTCCTCTATCATGGGCATTGATGTTGAGATTCCCATGACTCGCATAGAGATTGTACTCGGAAGCAGGTCTGATTTGGATCAGACCGAAGAGGGAAGACTACTTCTTTCTCTGCAATCAAAGGTAAACGCTCATCTTCATGTGATCAGCTGTCATCGCAATCCGGAAACGCTGCGCAACTTCGTTGCAGGTCTTGGGCGTAATTGCGTGGTGATTGCCGCCGCAGGAAAAGCCGCAGCTCTGCCAGGTATTATACGGTCGTGGCTGGAATACTTCGGCAAGGGCGATATTCCGGTGCTGGGTGTAGCGCTTGAAGGAAATTCGGATGCGTCTGACTATGCGGCGCGTCTTTCCATTGAAGAGCTGCCGAGCAGGTCGGTGATTCTTGATGGAGATCAGGCATACTTCGGCGGGAAAGGTTTTCTCAAGGCATGCATGGATGCAGTAAAGAACGAGTTCCTTTGTGCATCCGGAACTGCGAGAGAAGCTCACATTGATATTCCGTTATTGTCGTAGGAGATAGACTCCAGTCAAAGAACGTCATTACTGACGTTCTTTTATTATGACTAGTGAGAGACGTATGCATACGAGCACGTATGCATGACGTCCGAGCGACGTCATAAGAAAGGGCTTTATGCCCTTTCTTTTTTAAGCGAGCGAGCGAAGTACAAAAGTCTTCTTTTGTACTTCGAGCGAGTGCCAAAAACAAAATTTCTTAATTTTGCTTTTTAACGGGAAGAGAATAAGATGAGTTTATGGAAGAGCAAGCGGAGGTATATAAGCCGTTGGGCATTAAAACACTTACTCTATTTATACTGCAAAAAATCCCGATTCTTGGGTTCTTTTTAGCTGCGGCAATGATATGTCGGGTAATGCTGCGTGTCATGCCCATGTACGCAGGTATGCTCTATTGGATTATGGCAGTAATAATAGGAGGGGGTTTTGTAACTGCCGGCGTTATTTTTACGGCAGCGTATATTATGTATACGCGTTATGGAATTACGCTTGCGCCCGATAATCTGAAAATAACCAGAGGGTTTATCAACGAAGAGGAGATTGGTATCCCGTATCGCAGAGTAAAAGACGCCCGCATAGAACGGGATGTCATAGATCAGCTTGTGGGGACAAGCGATATTCTTATCAACACCGCAGATGCGGACGACGGAGGGCGTGACGTGCGCGCATCGTTCATCGTGCTTCCCGCGATTGAGAAAAATCTCGCGGCTCATATACAAAGCGAGATGGTCAAAAGAGCCCAAGTTGAAGAAATTCGCGTGGAGCCGAGTGCGGAGAAATAAGGGAAAGACAATAGAAATTACCTTCCACGAGGTGATTTTTTTGTTGACAAGAACCATTTATAATGTTATATATAGTCTTACTACGGTTACTTGAAAATAGGAGTTAGTCGAGATGAATGCACAATTACATCCGCTCGCGGTTGAGTTTGATGCCACAGAATGTTGCGCCATGGAGAGGGCGTGCGTGCAAGACGCACATCAGCGGTTCATTGAAGAGTATCTGGTGGCAGTACGCATGACTGATCCGCAGTATAATCCCCGTGTGCTTTTGGAAATTTTTGACCATACGAATCATCTTGTGTTCATGCCGACCGATGTCCATCGTGCGCTTTATGCCGAGCTTGCTCGAATGGAGAAAGCGGCGCTTGAAAAGCCGGAAGATGAAGCGCTCGAGTGCGGGCACATGGCAAGTGAACATTGGAAAGCTCTTGAGTCCGTATGGGTAAAGATGCAGCCCGAGCTTCTCTACAACTGACATAAGGAGTAGTGATGACGACGTATGCGTGCTGGCGATTGTGGGCAGGTTTTAAACTCGGAGGCATTGATTATAGAGAAATCTCCGAGGAGGCGTGCAATGTACTCAATCAGATATGTGATATGCCTCTTTATATGAAAGGGCTTAAGGTTGAGTATTTCTCTTTGCCGGCGGATTCAAACGGAGGTATTGGGGTGGTAGTGAATGAACTCCACTGGAGTGATGACATTCGCGCATTTGATCCAGAAGAAATGTGTCAAAAGGCGCAACATGTCCTTGGCCAGCTCCAGGTAGCGCTGCGCGAATCAGGCATCGTGGCACAGGCGAGCCTGATGCACCATATCGATCTCGGCGGGTAGGCTCAAGTCCTGCACAGTGTGAAGCATACATGCTTCTCTGTGCAGGATTTTTTATTTGCTTTATTCTATAGACCTACCGCACAAAGATTTTTCGGCTGCAATTTCCAGATTTCGGCTCCGACTTCGCAAGAATTATTCAACATATACGCTGTATATGCTTCATAATTTTTGCTTCGTCTCGCTCGAAATCTGAAAATTTCGCTACGAAAATCTTTATGCAGTAGGTCTTATTTATGCTCGAAAAATAATAGGGATAATTATTGCCGCTTTTCATTTATTATAAATCGTGGTATGCTATGATGCATGTCTCAAGACGGAATTCTTATACGATTTGACGGCGTATCATTTGAATACGGACCGAACAAACCCATTCTCCAAGAAGGGGTATTTTCTATACGCCGCGGATCGAAGCTGACTATCATGGGTCAGAACGGCGCGGGCAAGACCACGTTGTTTCAGTTAATGACTGGCGCGCTTAAACCGGAAGTTGGATCAATCCACTTTGATCCCAAGCTGACGATTGCTACGGCGCGTCAGGTTATTTCGCGCGATCAGATGGAGCTTACGATTCGTGAATTTTTTGAAAAATGTTTTAAACAAAAAGTATATGATATTGACCCTAAGATTGATGCGGTGCTCGAAGTGGTGAATTTGCATGCGCCGCATGATCGGATTATCAAGTCGTTTTCAGGAGGACAGCAGGCGCGCTTGCTTCTTGCATCTGCTCTTATTCAAGAGCCCGATCTTTTGCTTCTTGATGAGCCGACAAATAATCTTGATAAGGCGGGCATTGAGCATCTCACGAAATTTTTAGTGGATTATAAAAAAACGTGCATTGTGATTTCCCATGAAGCGGATTTTTTGAATGCGTTTACGCACGGCGTTTTGTATCTGGATATATTTACCCATAAGCTCGAGTCGTATGTGGGAAACTATTTTGACGTGATGAAAGAAATCACCATACGCGTTGAAAAAGAGAACCGCAAAAACGCCCAGCTTGCCAAAGAGATCCAAGCAAACAAAGACAAGGCGAATATGTTTGCCCACAAAGGAGGTCAGATGCGCATGGTAGCCAAGCGCATGCGCGAGAAGGCAGAAGAACTTGAAGAAGAGAAAGTAGTGATTCGCAAAGAAGATAAGGCAATTCGTCCGTTTACGATTCCTCATCAGCCGGATCTGATAGGGGAGATTATTGGGATTACGCAGTTCAGTACGATCAGGAATCACAAGGCCACTTTGCGCAAAACCAATATCTCATTGAAGCGAAATCAGCACCTGCTCTTGCAGGGACCAAACGGTATCGGCAAATCCACACTTCTTGAATCAATTGTGAATCAGACGAATAAGGGTGTGGTGATTGCTCCCGATGTGAAGATTGGATACTACCGGCAAGATTTTTCTATGTTTAACTTTGACGATACGATTCGCGGTTGTCTTATGGACGTGATGGATAAGAAGATTGAGGAGAATATGCGTTCTGTTGCCGCTGGATTTCTTCTTACGGGCGATGTGATAGGGACTAAGATCGGCAATCTTTCGGAAGGACAAAAGGGTCTGGTCGCATTCGCACGCCTCGTACTCCAAAAGCCGGGATTGCTTATTCTCGATGAACCGACCAATCACATTAACTTCCGTCATATTCCGGTCATTGCCGAAGCGCTTAACGCCTATCAAGGGGCTATGATTTTAGTGAGTCACGTGCCGGAATTCGTCGCAAAAATCCGTATTGATGAGACGCTTGATCTGGATAAGTAGTATACTCGTTTTATGAGGTATTTCGTCTATATCCTTGAGTGTGCTGACGATACGTTCTATATCGGATGGACGAATGATCTTAAGAGGCGGGTTCAGGCGCATAATAGCCTGAAATCAGGGGCCAAGTATACCAGAACCCGGAGGCCGGTTATTCTCAAATATATCGAAATCTATCGGACTAAGCATAAGGCTATGAGCCGGGAATATGCCCTTAAGAAGCTGACAAGAGCAGAAAAGACAGCATTGGTAAAGGAGAATATGCGATAAAAATCAGTAGTCTTGCGTGGCTATTGATTTTTTTATGGATTTATTGTATAATGGCTTTATTATGCGGCGTAAGAACATAGAACACGAAATAAATCAGATCGTAGTGAGTGTTTCGGTATTTATGGAATCCTATAACAAAAGTATTCCTAAAGGCTTCCCTGAAGCGTCTCTTGAAAATCTGGAAAAATTTTACAAAGCTAACCCTGTGCTTTTTAAGAGCGGCCGTAAATGGTCTATTGATAAACACCGGAAACGCGTGATGGACTGGCTTTCATCTCGCCACGAATAATATGACAGATACTGTAACACAAGAAAACTTTTACGGACTTGGCATCTCGCCATCTCTTATTGAGGTATTGGAAAAGAACAATTTTAAATCACCTACGCCTATTCAGGTGCAGGCAATTCCTGTTGCTATTGAAGGCAAGGATGTGGTGGGAATTGCGCAAACCGGAACAGGCAAGACGCTTGCATTCGGGATCCCGATGATCCAGCGGTTGTTCCAGAGTAAAGCGCAGGGACTCGTTGTAGTTCCTACGCGCGAACTCGCAAGTCAGGTTGAGGAATCGCTTGCCCGTATCGGCAGATCGATCGGACTTAAGACCGCTGTGTTGGTGGGAGGCACTTCTCTGCGCCCGCAGGTTTCCGCACTTTTGCGAAAGCCCCACATAATCATTGCAACCCCGGGACGGCTTATCGATCATTTGCAGCAAAAAAATGTGTCTTTAGCTAACGTATCCATAGTGGTACTCGATGAAGCAGACCGTATGCTTGATATGGGATTTGCTCCGCAGATCAAGAGAATTTTTGAAGCGCTTCCTAAAGAACGCCAGACTATGCTTTTTTCAGCAACCATGCCCCCGGAGATCATGAAGATGGCGGCATCTCAAATGAAGCTTCCGATACGCGTGGAAGTAGCGCCAGCCGGAACGACCGCTGATCGTGTAAGTCAGGAACTCTTTATTGTAAGAAGGGAACAGAAACTTTCGCTTTTGAGCAAGCTGTTGGAGACCTACAAAGGTCCGACGCTTATCTTTGCGCGCACCAAGCATGGAGCTGCAAAGATAAAGCGATTTATCAAATCTATGGGAATTAATGCGGCAGAAATTCATTCCAACCGATCACTCGGACAGCGGCGTGAAGCATTGGACGGATTTAAATCCGGAATGTATCGCGTGTTAGTTGCTACCGATATCGCATCTCGTGGTATTGATGTGGTTGGCATCGAACTTGTGCTTAACTTCGATTTGCCTATGAGCTCGGATGACTATGTGCACCGAATCGGACGAACCGCACGCGCAGGAGCAAAAGGACACTCAATTACCTTTGCAATGCCTGATGAAAGGAGAGAAGTACAATCGATCGAACGTTTGACTAAGAAGTTATTTCCTATTTCACAGCTTCCGGAACTCCCGCATGTGGAAATGCCGACTGGTCCCGCTGATGATGAGCGCCCATATGGATATCAGTCACGCGGACCGCGCAGAGATTTCCGCAGCGGCGGCAGAACAGGCAACAGACAGTTTGCCCGCAACAGTGGCCGCCGCAGCGGCGGATACCGCTCAAGATAACAATGAATGAAACGAGTCCCGCAGTGCGGGGACTCGTTTTTATTTTGTGTGAATAGTATAATGAGCGGTATGGAAAGAAAAACAAGAAATTGGAGCGTATTTGTGAGCAGCATCTTTTTTGTCTTGGGATTTTCTATTGTGTTTTCGCTTGTCGGTGTGCTCTTGCAGACCGTGCTTGCAAATGTGTCGTATGACGTGCAGCAATGGCTCGGAAGAATAGGGGGCGTGATTATTATTCTTTTCGGACTTGTCATGCTTCACCTTATTTCTATTCCGTTTCTGGAACAGGGACATACGATCAAAGTAAAAAAGCGATTCAATTCTTCTTATCTTACGTCGTTCATATTCGGCGCTGCGTTTGCCGTAGGCTGGACGCCGTGCGTGAGCGCGGCACTTGGCGCGATACTGGCCCTTGCTGCTACGCAGGCGGCAAGCGCTTTCTTTCTTCTTGTGGCCTATACGCTTGGTATCGGGATTCCGTTTTTAGCGGTGGGACTTTTTACAAGCGAGGCACAGGCATTTATTAATAGAATGGGGAAGTGGCTTACCTATATTCAATATGCGTTCGGCGTATTTCTGGTAGCTATCGGTATTTTTATATTTACCGGAGAATTGAGCAGGATCGCGAATTTTGAATTTCTTTCGCGTTTTCTCACTTCTCTGAATGCGGGAACAAGCGCGGGAGGGGATATCTCGTCGCTTACTATTATTAATCTTGTAATCGCATTCGTTGCAGGCCTCGGCTCTTTCTTAAGTCCGTGTATTTTGCCGATAGTTCCGGGCTTTTTGTCATATCTTGCATCAACCGCAATAAAAAAATAATATGAATGTAAAAAAGTATGCTCCATTAGCAGTTGTCCTTATCGTAATCGCAGGAACCATTTGGTATTTGGAAAAGCAAAAACCGCAGCGTGTTCCTGTAGAGTCTAGTCCCCTTGGGCGAATTGAGTCTTCGAATGCGCCCACGGTGCCGAATGTTTCGGCTCCGCAGGATAGGACTTCACTGCTCAAGCAAAAAGCAGCCGCATTTCCTTCGGGGCAAGAGCTCGCGGATATTCAGGGATATATCAATACGGACAAATTCAAACTCGCGGATTTAGTGGGCAAGAAAGTCATCCTTATTGATTTTTGGACGTACAGCTGTATTAACTGTTTGCGTACACTTCCGTATTTGAATGCATGGTATGATAAGTATAAAGATAAAGGACTGGTGATCGTCGGCGTGCATACGCCCGAATTTGAATTTGAGAAGAACTACGACAATGTGGCTAAAGCAGTAAAAGATCTGGGCATCCATTACCCCGTGGTGCTTGATAGTAACCGCGCTACATGGGGCGCATATAACAACTCGTACTGGCCGCGAGAATATCTTATTGACATTGATGGTTATATTGTGCATGACAAGATCGGAGAAGGTGATTATGACGGTACGGAGCGCGCGATTCAGAAGGCGCTCGCGGAACGTCGTACGGTACTAGGCACCAATGAATCTATTGATACCAGTATTTTAGTACCCAAAGACATGATCCCCATGGACAGTTCACAGATAGGAAGCCCGGAAATATATTTTGGTTCAGACCGCAATCAGTATTTGGGTAATGGGACAAAAGGAGTCGTGGGAACACAGACGCTTTCTTTGCCCCGTGCTATTGATCCGAACACGCTTTATCTTGATGGCACATGGAGATTTGATGCTGAATTTGCCCGCAGCATGAGCAATACCGCAAAGATCGTGTTTAAATATACTGCTAAGAACGTGTACGTTGTGGGAAGCTCGGAAAAGGGAGTTTTGATCAAGGTGATGCGGGACGGCAAACTGCTTGGATCAGAGTCGGGAGGCGACGTTGATAAAGAGGGGAGTGTGCTGATACAAACCAACCGGCTTTATAAGCTGATTCAGGGATCTGATTACGCCGAGCATACAATAGAAATCGAGGTAACGAGTCCGGGTCTGCAAGCCTTTACCTTTACATTTGGATAATGTAAAGGTATGCTCTTATCAGATATTTTTCACGTAAGAACAATAAGGAGGTAGGCGAGTGAAAGAACGCAATAAAGCGGTTCCTGCGGTATATCTTATTCTTGGCGAGAGAAGGATCCTGATTGCTCGGCGCTGCAATACCGGCTATGAGGATGGGAATTACAATCTCCCCTCCGGCCATGTGGAGGATGGAGAGTTGCCGGTGGAGGCAATGATTCGGGAAGCAAAGGAGGAGATTGGGATTATTCTGAAAGCCCAAGAACTTCAGCTCGTGCATGTATCGTATCGTCCGAAGCATGATGAGACGGGGAACCGAGTGGATTTATTCTTTCGCGCAATGCGATGGTCGGGCGATGTGATCAACGCCGAACCCGATAAATGCGATGATCTGAAATGGGTACATCCCTTTGGCCTTCCTCTTAATATGACGCCGCATGTGCGTGCAGTCATTGATCTAGTATGCCGCGGTGTTGTCTATTCTGAATTTGGCTACGATGCCCTGCGGAAATTCGGATATTGCGAGTAGTGAAGAAATGACGAGTCTCATGATGGGACTCGTCATTATAATTACTAGCGAGTCCTATAATAAAAATTTATTTTCATTATAGGCGAGCGACGTAATTTCAAGCTTGCTTATTTGTAAGAAAACAAAAAACAACCTCTCGTGAAGGTTGTTTTTTGTTTTCTTACTTTTTCGGTACTGGGGAGGTGGAGGGTGATGCAGCTTCATAGTTTGTTGCCGGCATCATTCTATATGCGGGGTTGTTTATGCCCCACATCATGTTCATACCGTAGCCGCTATCATATCGTCCCTCGCGGAGATATGACTTAAGCTCTCCCATGGCAAGTCCTATCCAAAAGACGAAAAATAATACCGCGAGGCAGAGTAACATACGCGCCAAACCATGGTGCTTGCCTGCCATGCAATGATCGCATCGTCCGCAATTGTCGCCGCCGTGTCCTCCGTCGCCGCAGTCTCCGCACATTCCTTTTTTGTCATCCATCATCATAGATTTTTTCATTTATTTTTTTGAATGAGATAAAACGACCTTTAATTTGATTAACTGTTATTTATAGATATTATAATGTAGATGCAAGAAAGCGACAATTGTGGATAACGGTCTGCGAATTATATTTCAGTATTCTTAAACCTGCGAGAATATACTATATTCGGAATTTCCGCGTCGCGTCCTCCGGAGGAGGATAATCGAAGTAAGCTGTTAACATGGCAAAATTTGATGCGTATGCTCAAGTGAGCAGATTGATTTTGTGAGTGCATTGGGGTATGGTAGGAACATGCGAAAGGGTCAATTTATCTCTATTTCCATCAGCGTTACGCTGATTTTTTCTGCACTGATTCCCTGCATTACGTATGCAAAGACGGCAGTAGCACCGGCCCCTAAGCCGGCTCCTTTTGAAATTTCCGGATGGATTCCGTATTGGCGTATGGCTACGGGGACTGCTGATGCGCTTATCCATCTCGATACATTTACGGAAATAAATCCGTTCGGGTATACCGTGGCTACAAACGGAGATCTTTTTGATGCCATGAAGGTTGACTCGCCCTACTGGCAGACGTTGATGCAGGCCGCGCATACAAAAAAGATTAGGGTTATTCCCACCGTGATGTGGAGTAACACCGAGGCGATTGATAGGGTATTAAAAAGCAAAAAGCTGCGTACGGCTCACATTAAGCAGATTGTGGCTGCGGTAAAACAAAACGGATTTGACGGAATAGATATTGATTATGAGGGGAAGAAAGCAGAAACAAAGCCTTACTTTTCGGCATTTTTGCGTGAGCTTTACGGCGTAATGGGAAAGAAGTGGCTGATGTGTACGATTGAATCGCGCACGCCTCTTGATTCGCGCTTTGACGTGATCCCTAAAGATATTGCATTTGCTAATGATTATGTGGCAATAAACAAATATTGCGACCGCGTGCGCATCATGGCGTATGATCAGCAGTCTATTGATCAGCGGCTCAATGATCTGTCTCCGGGTCCCTATGTTCCCGTCGCTGATCCGAAGTGGGTGGAGAAAGTGATTACGCTTGCGGCAAAGACAATTTCTAAGAAAAAGATCGTGATCGGCGTGCCTACGTATGGGTATGAATATGAAGTGAAGCCCCTTTTATTCGGCTATCGATATGATCTGTTGTGGGCGTTTAATCCGCGTTATGCCCTTGACCTGGCCGCAACTACGGGAATAGCTCCCCAGCGCAATATAGCGGGAGAGATGAGCTTTAGTTACAGTGCGGCCTCGGCGGCTTCTGCTTTTGCTTCCCAGCATGAGACGACTCAATCAAATAACGCCGAGATTTCTACTACCTCGAATTCATCGCAGTCAGCTGCTCCTCTGTCAAGTAGCTCGCCTTTTAGAATTGTGTGGTGGAGCGATGCGCAAGCCATTAAAGATAAAGTTGATTTGGCGAAAAAACTCGGCGTGCGGGGAGTGGCAATCTTTAAGATTGACGGAGGAGAAGATCCGAATATGTGGAATGTGCTTAAGTAAGTTTGTGTTGCCTCTGGTATGAGATATAATAATATCTAGACTTATAATATCTATTTCTATGCATGAACCACTTAGTTTTCAGGAATTGAAAGCGCTGCGCAAACCGTTGCGCAATGTAAACATCGAACATAAAGAGAAGTTAAGCGAACTTGATAAAATTGCGTTGTATGTAACCAAGCATGTGGGAACAATGGGATTTTTTCTCATTATTCTTGTGTGGACGGTTTTTTGGCTTTCATGGAATGTGTTTGCTCCGACTGAACTGCGCTTTGATCCATATCCGGCATTTGTGATGTGGCTTTTTATTTCCAATATGATTCAGATTTTGCTCATGCCTCTTATCATGGTAGGGCAGAATCTTCAGGGCAGGCATAGTGAGGCGCGCACGGAAGCGGATTTTGAGATCAATATTAAGGCAGAGCGCGAAATCGAGACAATCCTCCAGCATTTGGAGAATCAAAACGATCTTATCTTGAAGATTCTTAATCGACTGGATAATAAGTAGCTTTAATCGCTCTTTGTAAAAGAAGAATTTCTGAAATGAAAATCGTAAGCTTGAATATATTTGATCTTCCGCTTTGGTTTGTAAAAGACCGCAAGGAAAGACTCAATGCGGCAAAGGGTTATTTGAAGGATCTTAATGCCGATATTATTTGTCTTCAGGAATCATTTGATCCGAAGCACCGTATAAGTCTGAATGATTTTTTTAAGGCAAACGGATATTATACAACTGACAAAAAGGTAGAATCACGCAATATATTGGGGATTGCCATGGATACTACGGGAGGGCTTGTCATATTTTCAAAATTTCCCATTGTCTCGCGTGATTTTGTTCTGTTTGATTTTATTTTTTTTGCCCCCCAGGAATCTGCAGGCAAGAAGGGGGCGCTTATCGTGGATATGGAAACCTCTCAAGGAAAATTGCGCGTGGTGAATACGCATTTGTGCCAACGAAGCTTGTTGTTTGAAAAGACAACTCGTTTGCGCCAAATGAAGCGTATTTTTGATGCTCTTGATACACATGCCCCGTTACCTACGGTGATAGCCGGAGATTTTAATGAAAAAGATATATTCAAGAATAAAGATTTTGCCGCGCTTATACGTGCGCATCAGTTTGTCCATCCCGTTACTGACGCGTTTCGTCCGACCTACCGCAAAGAAAATCCATATGTAAAGATATGGATGAACAGAATCTCGCATTCAAAACGGATCGATTATATCATGCATAATGACCTAAGCGCGCTGAACCTTGAGCATGAAGAGTACAGCGTCTTATATCCGAATCCGGCACTTTCCGATCATGATCCGGTAGTACTTACGCTGCAGAAAGTGTAACTTCTCTATGGAAAACCATACATTTATCACGTTGGTGCAGTGGGTGATAAGCCACGGGTATTTTTTATTTTTTATTTCCGCAGTGCTTGAAGGGCCGTTGGTGACAGCCGCTGCCGGAGTTGCGGCCGCTCTAGGCTATTATAGTCTTTATATTATTATCACGCTTTCTGTCCTGGGGGATTTGGTTGCTGATACTGTGTATTATTCGATTGGTTATTGGAGCCGTAAGGCGCTTATCACACGCTATGGCCCGTATGTGGGCCTTACCAAAGAGCGGGTAGAGAGTCTCGATAATCTCCTTCATAAGCATACAGGCAAAGCTCTTGTGATCATTAAGCTGTCTCCGGCAATCCCCATTCCGGGTCTTATCATGGTAGGATCTGCCCGCGTGCCGCTCAAGAAATTTGTCCGCATTGCTCTGCTTATTACGTTGCCAAAATCAATCTTATTTGCGCTTGTCGGTTTTTTTGCCGGACGAGCGTATGAGCGCTTCAGCGGAGTTATCGCAAACGCAGAGAGCTTGTTTACGCTGATAGCATTTAGCATTATTGTGATTTATTTTGCATATCAAAAATTTACGGCACGCATTGCCAAAGAAATTAAATAACTAATTTTTTATGAAAATAGCCAACTTTATCGGAACATTAAAAAAAGAGGACGGGGTAGCACAGGTGATTGTTGCGCTCGAAAAGGAAGCGCAAAAGCATAATATCGAGACTTTGGTAATCACCGGATGGGCGGAGGATGCCAATATCGTTCCGTCTCCGGTGATTGAGATACCCTCCGTCGTGTTTCCCTTATATAAGGAATACAAGCTGCCGCTTCCGGGTATGCGTGGATTTGAAGAAAAGCTCAACGCATTTAAGCCGGACGTCATTCATGTGCATAGTCCCGATACGAGCGCGTGGGCGGCGTTGCATTATGCAGAGAAGTATAAGATTCCGATCGTAGCAACTCACCACACGGATTTTATTCGCGATCTTGCGTATTATCATATAGATTTTTTGAGGCCGGTGGTGTGGATGCTTTTGAAAAAACTTTATAACCGGATGGGCGCAATTACCACTCCTTCTACGGTAACCACAGGAGAATTGGAATCTCACGGAGTTAAGAATTTGGAGACAATCCCGTGGGGAGTTGATTTTAGCCGGTTTGATCCAAGGTTCCGTTCGCAGGAATGGAGGAAGAAAGTTCTTGGCGATAAACCTCTTGATACGCGTGTTCTTATCTGCGTATCTCGCATGACATGGGAAAAAGATTTGCGCGTGCTTGCTGCCGCATATGACCTGCTTCGCGCAAAAAGGTCAGATTTTGCGATGGTGGTGGCAGGGGACGGGCCTGCGCGCAAAGAATTGCAGGGCATGATGACGGGCGCTGCGTTCTTGGGATATATCGGAGAGAAAGAACTTTCAGAGGCGTATGCATCTGCTGATATATTTCTCTTTCCCTCGGATAGAGAGACGTTTGGAAATGTGACGATCGAGGCTATGGCGTCCGGTATTGTGCCGGTGGTAGCCAACGCCGGCGGATCAAAGACGATTGTAAAAGATGGAGAAAACGGATTTCTGGCTACGCCGAAATCTGCGGAAGATTTTGCGGCAAAAGTTACTCTGCTTTTAGATGACAAAGCATTGTATGAAAAAATTAAGGCCGCAGCGCTTGCTGATGCCAAGAATTATTCATGGAGCCGCGTGTTTGAGCGTGTGCTTGCCATTTACCATCGGTTGATGAAAGTATAAATATATGAATAGGAAATGGAGAGTATGTATATTAGCAATTCTTTTGATATCCGCATTTGTGCTGCATGCGGTGAGTTTTGATCACCATCATCCGTGGGATGTTGCGGGCGGGGATCGAGTGCAGGCGGCGCTTCATGGGGACAATAAGAAATGGCTGCTGGATGCAGTTGCCATACTAGGTTTTTCTGGGGGTGTATTTGATTTAGAATTTTTTGTTCGGACTGCTGCATTGAAGCGATCTTTTGCTGCTCAGACGAGGCTATTTGATCCGCTTCGGATTGCACTGGGAGACGGCATTATGCATCCCAAACTCTGTGCATGAGTTATCTTCATATGTTTGCATCTGCTTAATTTACTATTAAGATTTTTTGTTATGAAAAAGTTTTTTTCTTTAAGTGGTGCGGCAATCGCACTGATGATTGTGACAGCTCCTTTACTGGCTTATGCGCATGAGCGCCGAGTGTATCAGATCGGAGGCAAGGATTATACGTTCGTGGTCGGATTTCTTAATGAACCGACGAGCGTTGATGATAAGTCGGGAGTTGATCTCTCGGTGATGCTGGGCAATGGCGCGCCGACGATGGGTCCTGACGGCGATATGGATGGTCCGCCGGCGGCTACCGATCCTGCAACCGGCCTTGAGAAAGACTTGAAAGCAGAAGTGAGCGCGGGAAGCGAGAAGAAAGTGTTTGATTTCGCACCTGCATACGGTGCGCCGGGACACTATCGCGCGATCTTCTATCCCAGCGTGGCGACTACGTACACATTTCGCATTTTTGGCGCGATCAACAAAGTTCCGGTAGATATTTCATGGGGCTGCAATTCCTCTGGTCAGGCTCCGGCAGACAATATGCAGGCAGTGAAGATTTCTGATGGCGTGACTCAGAAATTAACATCAGGGGCATTTGGTTGCCCTTCAGCAAAAACCGATCAGGTATTTCCCGCGCCGCAGGCAACACTTGCAAGTCTTGATCAGAAAGTAGCTGACGGATCAACAAAAGGAACCGTTGCTATTGTAATCAGTCTCGTTGGTCTTGTGGCAGGTATGGGAACAATGTTGCGTTCGCGCAAATAGATAAGATAAGGGGAAATCCCCGCGCCTTCTTAAAGGCGCGGGGATTGAATCTCTCTTTCAGATAAGACACAATGTAAATATGAAGTACGCAAGCGTTCTGCTTATTGCAATGTTCTGCATTTTGATGACATTCACCGCAAAGGCGAATGGTTTTGGCGTGACGCTGGATAAATCTGTCGGCGATTATATCGTCAATGTGGATTATGATGCGATAAGCGGAATTTATTCCGGAGATCCGGTGCAGTTTGCATTTCAGCTTTTCAATAAAGATCGTTCGGACCAGCCGGATTTTGCGGACGTTTGGGTGAGTATTGCTCCAACAGGCAAAGGTGCTGTATTTTCCCAGCCTGTATTTGATGGCGGCATAGCGGGATCCATATTTCCGCCGTCAGGCATGACGTTTGTATTTCCGTATCCGGGATCGTATATACTTGATCTTCGCTATGAGAAAGGAGATAAGACGATCGCGGAAGCGAGTTTTCCCTTGGAGGTGCAGGCGGGAAGCCAGAGTGTGAATGGGCAGAACGGATTTTTTCACATCACGAATGATTTTCTTAAAGGTCTTACGTCTGCGATGCTTGTTGTCATGCTTGTCATAGTCGGACGGGTATTAGTTAAGAAAAAAAATCGCTCATAAATTGTCATGAAAAAGTTGATTAAGAATTTGGACATTGCCATCATTGATTGGCTTCAGACCTTGGAAGTGCCTCTTGCGCGCTTGGCAATTTTTGTCGTATATTTTTGGTTTGGATCGCTTAAACTTTTCGGCGTGAGCCCCGCGGCTCCTTTGGTGCAGGCGTTGTTTGAGAGAATGATTAATTTTATGCCATTCGGCATATTCTATGGATTATTTGCTCTCTTTGAGGTAGCTATCGGTTTGCTTTTTCTTGTGCGCGGCATGGAGCGTGTTGCCATTTTTTTACTCGGTCTTCACTTGATCACTACCGTGTTGCCGCTAATCTTTCTTCCCCAAGTCACGTGGCAGGCATTTTTGATACCTACGCTTGAGGGGCAGTATATTATTAAAAATATACTTATTGCCGCTTCTGCGGCGGTGGTAGGATCTCGCGTCATCGCATACGGCGCACGAAAATAATAATAATATGAAAAATAGTCAGCGAATTTTTATTGCTGTTTTTGTTATGTTGCTTGGTGTTACAGGCACTGCTTTTGCGCATGCAACGCCGGTGAGCTATATGCCCGTGTCATCATCTTTACGCCAAAGCATGCCTGATCGCGTACAGATTCACTTCAGCGAGCGGATTGAACCAACGGCAAGCGATATTACCGTGTTTGGTCCCGACGGAGCGAAGGTGAGCGTAGGAGACGGCGCCCTTGAAAGCGACGCGCATATATTTGGTGTGGGCGTGCATGGCGGGGGGCAAGGGACGTATACGGTGAGCTGGCAGGTAGTGTCTGCCGATGACGGACATTTCACTAAGGGTGCGTTTATATTTTCCGTAGGAAAAGAATCTGTCGTCTCGGGAGAAGCTGTCGGACAGATTCAAGTGCAGCATATTACATCAATCCCGCAGGCATTGGTCATGTGGATAGAACTTGTGGGCCAAGCGCTGCTTTTGGGAGCGCTTGTGGTTCTTGCAATAGGGCGGGCACGATCAAAGCGCGGTAAAGAAGTTTCTTCCGACGCTACGCATTCGTTGGCGCGTCGTAGCCAAATCTTTGTGTTGTCCGGTATTATCTTGATTCTTGCGGGTGCTATCTCTCTCTTGATTCTTAAAACCCTTGATCTTGAGCAACTGCGCAGTACCGCATTTTTTCCCACGCTGCATATTTTTATTCAGACGCTCGATGGGATGCATGCAATAATCCGCGGCGTATTGGCGGTTTTATTCGGCGCTTTATTTTTTCTTTGGTCTGACAAGAATAAGAGGCAAAAGGGGAAAGAAATTGCCCTTGTTCTTGTTATGGTAGGTATGGCTCTTTCTCGGGCGCGGGTAAGCCATTCGGCGGCTACTGCTTTTTTTCCAACTATCTCAATTGTAATTACCGCACTTCAGCTTCTTGCTAAAGAGTTATGGGTGGGCGGTCTTTTCGCGCTGACATGCATGATCGCAATGATGCAAAAAAAGGGCAATGCTGTTTTTGAATTTTTTTCCATAACATTGTTTTCCCAAATCGCGAGCATCGCATTGGGCATTACGGCAGTGACGGGAGCTTATATCGTATGGCTTGATTTGAAAAAGCCGGAGTATCTTTTTTCAAGCGAGTGGGGAGGGAGTTTTATTATCTTGCTTATATTTGCAGCGCTGCTTGTGGCGTTGCGCGTTATTAACCAAGCAGTGATTGAAAAAAAACTTCTCCGGAGCATGGGGGATTTTGTACGGAGGGCGCCCTTGTTCAGATTATCTCGTTATGTAATTTGCACGGAAGCGATGGTGGGACTGGCGCTTTTGCTGGTCACGAGTTTTCTTATTATCACCACGCCGCCGTATCCGCCGACGCAATTCGGATTTAATCATAGTGAAGTAAGCCAAGGAACGCATATCTCGTTTGGTCTAGATACATATGAGCCTGATAAATTTTTAGTCACCATTGATGACTCGAGCGGCAATACGCCATTTGAGACGATTGTGAGCTTAACGAATCAAGAAAAAGGAATCGGACCGATCGTGGTGAGTACTGAAGAACGTTTTCCCGGGGGGTACGTATTTCCGAGAAGCGCTTTTTCTTTGCCGGGATCATGGCGCATCAATATAATTGCGCGCCGTGTTGCGGCATTTGATGCGACTACATCATTTGATTTGAAGTATCCAGAGAATATTGAAGGGAGCCGCATTGATCCGGAGCATCGTTCCTTCGGATGGTTCGAAGTATTTTTGATATTGGTTGCATTGGGAGGCGTAGGGATGGCATGGATGCTTTATGCTATGAGCAAGGGATTGCATCAGCAAGGTGAGAAGATGCGGGAAGAAGGCGGTCGGGCAATAGGCAATATGCAATATGCAAAAGGTGCGAGAGTGCCGTGGCTTGCAGCTGTTGCTGCGTTGATCGTTATGTCGGGTGTCATTTGGGTATCTTATAATACATTGTTAAAAACTGATTTTCAGAAGTTATGCGAACGGGATGGAAACTTTTGGCTGCAGGCAACTCCTATGCGCGATGGGCTAGCTTTGTCTCCCGACACGGTGACGGGTTGTACGCTCAATCTCGGATTGTATCACTTTGCCGACGAGAGGGAATATCGCTTCTTCACGCGGCCTCGCCAGAGTATGGCGGAAGTTACGATGAATCCCGCCCATCCCGTTGCCGGAAAGCCCACGCAGCTGCAGGTGCAGTTGAGCATGGTGGAGCAGGGAAAAAAAGCAGGCCCCATCCAAGATATCGGGATTTATCATGATCGTATTTTGCATATGATCATTATCGGAGAAGATTTGAAAACATTCGCCCATATTCACGCCGAAGACTTAGGTCCCATTACCGCCGAGATGAGAAAGACAGGAATATTTCCATTGAGTCATATATTTCCCAAAGCCGGACGATATGCTATTGTCATAAACTACGTGCAGGGAGGTAAGGAACTTTCTCAAGAATCATTTATCAGTGTACAGGGAAGCCCTGCAATGGAAAAAAATGCCGATGCGATCAGTCGCGTAAGCAATGACACAGCGCTTGCAAAAGACTTTGGTGGGTATCATGTGACCCTTGATGTGCCGCAAAACATTACGGCAGGAGAAATGACAAAGCTTGCGTATACGGTTGAGAAAGATGCCACGCTGGTGACTGACCTTGAGCCGTATCTCGGAGCCGCGATGCACCTTGCGATCCTTCGTGCGGACTTAAGTGGCCGTATCATTCATACGCATGGGCAGCCGTATCTTCCGGGATCTGCGTTCTTCCAGCAGCTGGCGCAGAATTATGTTAATTATCATTCTCATTTTGTCCCTGATCGTTTTGGCCCGAAGATGCAGGCTCGTATTGTATTTCCTAGTGCGGGATTGTACGAAGTGTTCGGAGAATTCAAAGATGGCGGCAAAGTGATTACTACGGTGTTTACGGTGAATGTTAAGTAAAAAGTATGTCCAAGCTTCGCGAACGAATACAATTCATCAAAACATTTAAGTCCGACAAAAATGTCGCAGCGATCGTTCCAAGTTCAAAGTTTGTCGTGCGTGATGTGATTAAGCGCTTTCCGAAAAAAATTAATTCGGTTATTGAATGCGGGCCGGGAGAGGGAGTGATGACGAAAGCGGTACTCAAGCGTCTTGATCCCGCAGGGAAGATGCTTGTGATCGAATCAAACCTTCAGTTCACGGATATTCTTCGAGAGATACATGATCCTCGGCTTTTGATCACTGAAGGCAGAGCGCAGGATATGACGGGTTATGCGGATAATTATCAGATGGAGAACGCGGATATGATACTTGCGAGTATTCCGTTTTCATTTCTAAAACCCCTAGAGCGCAGGCAATTTGTCCGTGATGCGTATGAGCTTCTTGCTCCCGTTGGCATATTGATTATTTTTCATCAGTATAGTCCATTGATGTATCGATCAGTGAAAAAGATTTTTGGCAACACAAAACTGACGCTTGAGACTCGCAATTTGCCGCCATGCTTCATCATGATCGCGCGCAAAGGAATGAAGAGCAGAAAAGAAAAAAAGTTAGAAAGGTAACCGACGCAAAGAAACAGTCCCATGGGGGACTGTTTTGTTTCCGATATCGCGGACTGCCAGCAGGCGTCCCGTGAGGGACTGCCCTATTTTACTTCTTTGCGAAAGAAGTTCGCATAGCAGACGCGTGCGGCACATGCGCCGAGTAGGGGTCCTATCCAATATACCAAGTGTCCCGACCATGGATTATAGGTGGTGGCGCCGGCAAGCCATCCGGCAACTGCGGGGCCGAATGTCCGCGCGGGATTTAAGGCGGCTCCGGTAAGCGGTCCGCCAAAAAGAATATCCATGGTAATCGTGAGGCCTATGAATAGCGCCCCGACTTTCGGTGCGCGATCATCCACGGCGGTGCCGAAAATAACCGTGACTAAAAAGAAGGTAAGGATCGCCTCAATGAAAATGCCTTGCATGGGTGAGATGGCAGCGGCAAGCATTGGGGTGCCAAGTTGAGCGGCTTCCCATGCACCCGGAAAAAATCCGTAGCATAGTGCGAGTCCTGCAACAGTAGCTCCTGCGAGTTGGGCAATGATGTAGCTGACCGCATTGCTTCCTTTCATTCGTTTATCAAGAAGCATGGCGATGGTAACGGCGGGATTAAAGTGTCCTCCCGATACCGCACCAAGCGCCGATGCCATGCAGGCGATTGCGAGGCCGTGGGCAAGCGCTATTGCAATGAGAGATGCGCTGCCCGCTCCCATCATATGTGCCATGATAATAGATCCGGCTCCTGCCAAGATCAGTGTAAACGTGCCGATGAACTCGGCGACAAATGCGGATGCGCGCATGAGTTCCTCCTTTTGTGTGGTCATTGAGAAATTGGTTAGTGGTTAAAAATAAAACGAGGTGCTATCTACTATTGTAAGCTCGCGTATGGCGATGTCAAAACATATGTGGACGGATCATTTGCCAGAATGACTTTTACGGTGCATAATCATCTCATATGCATCGAAGACATCTTAGATTCATCATAATCATTCCGATACTTATCATAGTGACGGTAGTCGCTTTTTCAGCTTATATCGCGTACTATGCAGTTAATATTCCCACTGGTTCGTCGGCTCCGTCAACATTGGCGCCAAAGGCAAGATAATGTCTTATTTGCTGCACGCTTACTTGACAAGGCATGAATAATACGCTATACTTTTTATATAGTCTGGTTACGCACATTTCAAGTTTCAAGGGGATTAAAGATGAAGGGGATTAAAGATGAATGAGATGGCAGAGAAGAGTCCGATTCTCGTTCTTCCCGAGGATAAGATACGGGTGGAACAGTTACAAAAAAAACTGGAGGAATACAAACAACGGGTAGACTTCCTTCTTATTTTGATATATAATGACTTTGTTAGGGATTGCATCTCGGCAGCGAGATATTTTTTTTATCAAAAACCGCAAAAGCATGGAAATTCGCAATATCGCAATTATCGCTCACGTAGACCACGGAAAAACTACTCTTACTGACGCTATCATGCGCCAAACCGGTATGTTTCAAGAGGGAATGAGCATGGATTCAAATACGCTCGAAAAGGAGCGCGGCATTACGATTTACGCGAAGAACTCTTCTATCTTCTATAAAGATACCAAGATCAACATTGTAGACACCCCGGGACACGCGGACTTCGGATCAGAAGTAGAGCGCGTGCTCCGTTCGATTGATTGCGTGCTTTTGGTGGTGGACGCCCAGGAAGGTCCTATGCCCCAGACCCGCTTTGTATTGAAGAAGTCTTTGGAGCTTGGACTGAAACCCATCGTAGTGATCAACAAGATCGACAAACCCGCCGCAGATCCTAAGCGCGCGGAAGAACTTGTATTTGAGCTTTTCATGGATTTGGGAGCAAATGACGAGCAGCTTGATTTTCCGATCGTATATGCGATCGGACGCCAAGGCGTTGCAAAATTGCAGCTTGCAGACGAGGCAAAAGACCTTACTCCGCTTTTGGATACTATTTTAAAACATGTTCCCGTGGCAGCTTCCGATACCGAGAAGCCTTTGCGTGCGCAGCCTTTTAATCTTGGATATGACAATTTCCTTGGCCGTTTGGCCGTGGTTCGTGTGTATGAAGGAACTATACGCGTAGCGCAAACCGTATATGTGAAGTCGCCGGAAGGGACTACGCGCACGGCAAAAATTACAAAACTCTTTACGTTCAAGGGTCTCTCGCGCGAGGAGACGCAAGAAGTAGGTGCGGGCGATATTGCGATGGTCGCAGGTATTACGGATATTTATATTGGTGAGACAATCTGCGTATCTCCTGATCAGGAAGCATTGCCGGCAATTCACGTAGATGAGCCGACTATTGTATTGAATTTCTTGGTTAACGATTCACCGTTTGCCGGACGCGAAGGAAAATATGTAACGTCCCGTCAGATTCGCGAGCGTCTTGAAAAAGAACTTGAGATCAACGTGGGTCTTAAAGTTGATTTTTCAGATGACAAATTCAAAGTCTATGGCCGCGGAGAACTCCACATTTCTATTTTGCTTGAAAACATGCGCCGCGAAGGATACGAAATGCAGGTATCCCAGCCGCAAGTTATTATCAAAGAAGTTGACGGTGTAAAAGTAGAGCCATTTGAGGAAGTAACGATTGATGTGCCGCTTGAATCCCAAGGAACGGTAATCGAAAAACTCGGCAAGCGCGCCGCAATCTTGCAGACAATGAAGCAGGAGCACAATACCATGCGTTTGATCTTCGAGGGGCCGACACGAGGACTTCTCGGATATCGTGGAGAGTTTATGATCGACACCAAGGGCGAGGGTATTTTTGCGAGCCGCGTGATCGGATTCAAACCCTACGTTGGTGAAATTCGCCGCCGTTCAGTGGGATCTATGATCTCCATGGAGACGGGAAAGACTCTCGCTTTTTCACTTGCAAACCTCCAGACTCGCGGGACGCTCTACATTGATGCAAACACCGAAGTATATGAAGGAATGGTAATCGGCAACACGTCAAAAGGCGAGCAGATGCCGGTAAACCCGATCAAGGGAAAACATCTTACGAACATGCGCGCCCGCGGATCTGCCGATACGCAGGAAGCGCTTACGCCTCCGTTTACGTTAAGTATTGAGCGCGGACTTGAAACTATGGCAGAAGACGAGTATCTCGAAGTAACGCCGATAAGTATTCGTTTGCGCAAGCAGTATCTTACGGAAAACGACCGGAAGCGGGCGGCGCGGGAATCTAA